>JGI24022J15233_10003980_pt1 | contig 15006 bp, 11 predicted proteins | sample Ectturendosymbi2_FD_15233 | JGI IMG/M metagenome (IMG submission 15233)
GGGTGAGAAGGCCCCTTGGAGATTTTTCGCCTTTCCTGGAAAAATGTGTTGGACAAAATTTAAAACTATTGGACATAGTTCAAAAATTTTTGGCCCCTCCCAGAAAACACTTCGTACGCCTTGGTTTCCCAAGCTGGTTACGTGCCTGACAGAAGCATGTGTGAAGAAGAAGCATTGCTGCCAAAAAGCGCATTTTTAGAACCAATGCTCCTAAACAGGGGCGGATTCAGGGGGGGCGATGGCCCACCCTAAAATATAAGAAAGTAAGTTTATTCACCATGATTTTGCACAATTCGGAAAATAACATACCCAAACCAATTCCGAATAAGACTTTCGTCATGTTCGAATTGTCTGATTTTTCGCGATATAAGGTCATTCTGTCGTTCATTGTTTTCTCACAGCAGTGTAGTAAACTATACTTCATCTCTTCTTACAGTAGCGAAGCCGTTATGAAACTGACTACCACTGAAATATCCCACCTTAACGTTACTAGCTGGACTCGCCCCTGCCTCTTACGTGCGAAACTGCGCACTACCACCAGACCATTTGCACAGTAAAATCTCATTATCGCGCACTTGCAACCATAGGTGTAGAAGCAACCAAAATTTGGGGGTGTGAAAGATCTTTGCCCGAATTTCCCCAAACTGGTTGTGCGACTTTTGCCTAGAAATTTTCTCCCACAAAGATCATGAACTGAAGACCTTTTTTGGTGTGACCTCTACAAAAGCCTTCATTTGTTTTTCTGCAAACGTTGGGCGCCATTTTTGCCCAGATTTTCAGGGATTTAGCCCAGACTTTCGACAAATCAAAACTTTAGGGGATGATCTTGCACCCCCGCCTCCTGCACCACTGCTTGCAACCCTCCAAAACATTGGAAAAACACGAAAACAAGGAGAAGCTATTTGAATTAAATGTGTATTTTGTTCGTATCTTGGCAAGATTTTGTGTTTGTTCTAATAATTCACAAAGTTTGTAATTCATTTAGAACTCTGCTAACTCAGTCTTAAAATATCCATTCTCACTAAAACAAACATTTCCTCATAGGGAAAGCACTGTAACTGTTGCCGTAACATTGGACATTTTTTATGTACGTCCATTTGCGTTGCATTGTCAACAAACTGTCGACTTTGCCCCATGCTGGAAACATTTCTGCGGACGCCCATGACTCTGCGTAATCTGGTTGAAAGACTCACTGCATTGTAGAAATTGTGGAACAAACCATTTTTCAAAACGTCTTCTTTGGTTGATCATACCCTAGCTTTTTGTTGTCGTAATTCCTTAAGATGACAGCTATAATTTGGTACGTTCAGAATTTTCCTACGAGGAAAAAAATGATGTCAACAATGAAACAAACCTAACCCTACAAACCATTCCTAAATCACAGCAGGACAAGCTTTCATATTCCAAACAAACGTTGAGTAGCCAGATTGGGTTATGTCAATTTTTCTGATTCTTCAATGACTTTTATAAAAAGAAAAATGGCGCACGAGTAAAAGAGAAAAAAACACATTAGTATTCGATAATTCGCAAATTCAAAGCTGTAACCGTCATCCGAACAACGAGGATTTATGAGTGAAAAAATTAACATTTCAACCGTTTGAAATCAATTTCTATGCAGAACAGCTCCCGCAAATAAATACTGTTGTGGGGACTTGAAATTGAGCAAAACGTTTGTGCTGTTTTTCTGCAGCTTCACCTACTCTCGTGTGTGGAAACAACTCAATAACCGTTGAAATCGATCGACGCATCGTCGAAGACGAGGGTCTCATCGACGACGCCTCGTTTGTTCACTTTCAAAAAACCGAATCGCCTTTGTGCTACGCTCGGCTCAACCACGACCGATCGGCGTATGTGCTGAACGTTCCGCCACCTATCGACCGAAGTTGTGGCTCGATATTAAACGTAGGGTGTCGCTTTTTTATATAGCGCGTATTTTGCAGGAAAAACATTGTTTATTCGACACTGTCAGTGAACGTTTTGGTTGCTTTGAACACAAAAAAGCTTTGGAAGACTGCTGAAAAACTGTCATTTCCTTTGCTTGTGATAGGCATATGCAGTTTTTGGTGCATAATTTACAAAAACATGAAAAACTGCAATTCTGGAGATACTGCTCACACCTTGTGGCTTTCGGTAAATTATGTAAGGTCAATACCATCTGAAAATTTCGCGTAATGCCCTAGAATAAAATTACCAGCCAATTTGTGTTTGAATCTTCTAGTGAACGTTGTACAGCACGTATCTCCAGTTAAAAATTCTTCAGTTCTACAGTATATATTACATTGTATAATGGACAGTGTTGACCAGACAGTAAAACAATATCTCAGCTGTATGCGGGTTTCCGTGAAGATTTTCTCGTTATCTCAGAATATACGATAAAAATGTTGAGTTTTTAGTTATTCGTACGGAAACCTGTGTCTCTGATTGGAGTTATCAAGACAAAACGAAAATTAGGCTGTCCAATGTAGAAAAACTTGCGTTAAATTTAACATCATGTCTGTCAAGATAAGATAATGAGACCGTAAATGATATGAAAAGTGGAAGGACTTTAAAGAATCGTTTTTGTTAAAGCAAGCCTTTGATAAATTGTTCGAAAATAAGCTGATTTGCTGATTGAAGGTTGTTTAAATTATAGGTTAATGGCGAAGAATACACAATACGTAACAAAGTTCTGTGGCGTCAGTCTCAAGGTTCTGCTTCGTCTACTGTTGTTCTGTTGGATCTGAGATGTGTTTACAATAAACAGCTCAACATTTCCGCTGATCTGGGATTCGGGATCCGACCGATTGTGAGGTATAGTCATTGGTATTCTGCAAAGCATGCTCTGAAGTAAAGTAAATATTTAGTTTCCCATCAAACCACTTCTTTATGGTTCATTTGCAAAAAAGCAGTGTGTGCGTACCACTCACTTTTAATGCTATATACCTGAAATAAATATTGAATAAACAAAGAAACACAAAGGAAATAGTTTGATGGGAAACTTTAGCACAAAAGCAAAGAAAAACATTGAATAAGGGGCAGCGTTTCTTGTTTGTTGTTTTAATCTTAAGGCCATGAGATCCTATGCGCATTTGCGTAAGCAATCAGTGTAGATGTCAGTCACAAGCAGTAAGAAAGTTAGAACTATCCTTGGTGCAAATTTCTAAAAATGCGTGCCTTCGTATCTGTAAGAACTGTCACGAAAAAACGCGCAATTCGTGTTTGGCAGAAACTTTAGTAATTCCTGCAAATGCTGGTAGTTAAGTTTTCATGTACAGTACAATTGGTGGATCACGTGGTTCAATTTTTCGCAACTGACTTCAGCAACTGTGTTTTGAAAATAAACCTTTCAGCACAAGCACACTTAGAAGAAACAGTTGTTCGCTGGGCCCTGCAACACTAACGCTTACCTCCTGCGTTTTCTTTCACAAAACCTCCAATTCTTGGGCGCCCAAGGAACTTGAATAGAAACTACCACAGCACAGGTCCGTAGCCACGGGACATTCGGGGGCAGTGCCCCCCAAAATTTTGTTGTTCCCAGAAAATTTATTTCAAACAAATAATAAAAACAAAAGTCTTGCGCCCAAAAATGTATTTTGCCCCACCAAACCTTAAAACCTGGCTACGGGCCTGCCACAGCTCAAAGCTGACAAGATTTTGTTGAATTTGCATGCAGAAGCCTCACATCACATTTGGAGGTGTAAAATTACACCATTGACATCTGTTAAGGGCATGTCTACCTTTTCTGCAAACTTTTCTTAACGTTTTTAATTACTGCGTGAAACGTATGGGCGATTGCCTTCAGTAAAAAGCTGCTTTTCAGTTAAATGCAGTTACTGTGCTACCACGTGCCGTGTACATCGCAGAACCATTGCCACCCAGTCAGCAGTTGGAACGTTTGTTGTCGACATGGGCTTGTACAGAAACGCAGCCTTCCAGCCCAGTCAGTTGCTGCGCGGTTCGGTTCAGATTGCTCAAGGTAAGATTAGGCAGCGCGTGAACGGACTTATTGTTTCGGACTTCTTTTGCTGCCCAGCGCCACTTGCAAATCCGTCCTCTCAGCACCTCCAGAAAGTTTCATGCTGAGCATGCTCTTGTGAATATTCAAACATTTTGTGAATGTGGGCAAAACTTACCAATTTATACCGTGCTTTTGGGGGCGCTATTTGAAACTCTTTCAGCGCACAAGCGTTTTTGAAAGTCATATGATAAGTGGATAACGATAATCTTCAAACCGCGCTTTTTTACGTAAACTTACAAAGCTATTTTGACATCTATGTTTTAGGGAATCGGACCTCTAGTGCTTAGTTTGCTCACTCAGTAAAAGACATTTGTCAGATTGCTTAGAAAACAGCGCTAACATAAATATTCGGGCCATCAGCAAGCGGACCTATTTGAGATTACCCCCCCTTCAAATTTCTTAGCCCGCATCTTGAATATGACAATGGTTTATTGTTTCATATGACTCAGCCAACAACCAGGAGCACTACAAGTCAGAAAATACCTTGCGCAAAATTGACGGAATAGGAGAAGCTAAACATACAGCCACATAAAGTTAAGAAACTGGCACCTAAATTTTATTGACCAAATTTATAGCCGAGAATTGAAGGATCAAAGTTTGTTGTTGAGCTTTCGAGGTTTCATCACTTTGCGGTGATTCGGACTTTCACATATCCACGTTTCAGCAAGAAGTCTCCACACAGGCGACGCAGTCAAATCGCAAATTGTTTTAGTACAAAACCAGTTTCACTTAATTTACGCATCTTCGGACGTGTAAGCTGCAAGCAAAAGCTTATAGGTGAAATGTTGAAAAAACGAAAGCAAGATTTAGAGAAATCACGCGAACTGCAGTTTCAAGCACACACTATGACCATCATGCTGGTTTTACCGAAGCGAAAACAAATGACCATCATGCTGGTTTTACCGAAGCGAAAACAAATGACCATCATGCTGGTTTTACCGAAGCGAAAACAAAACCTGACAACAATTTCGGAACGGCTGGCTTCAAACAACACGGCAATGCGTTAAGCAAACATTTATACCAGTAGCGGGCTGTGAATTGCGTGGCCTGTTTTATATTTCAGATTTATAGTCAACTTTGATTTTGCAATTCACAGCACGCTTACTTAGTCCACCATATTTCAGGCATGCCGCCACAAGGTTGTGATTGTTTTGGGTGGGAAAACAACACATGAACCAAATGGGGACATATTGGGCATTGCCACATTCAAAAAAAGACTAAAAAGGTCACTACACATTTCCTTCCAATTGTGTAACACCAACCGCTCTGTCTTAAAAATATTTTCTGGGGGTCGGGGGGAAATGACTGCAACCTGTTGTTGCAGCTTACAACTAAACATGTTTTTGAAAATTTCGATAAGGGCAATTTCACGGTTTTCCCCCTGGTTGCGGGCCTGAAAAATGTGCTTGTATCTTTTGATACATGTATCTTTTGATGAAAGTGGTACAGACAAATATGAAAAAGTCTGCTTGCGTTGGTGAAGTGTGATTATGCCTCATTTCTTAAAGTATGGCGAATGACATCGATAAAATTACAGTGTCGTTGTGACCAGTGTTTGCTTAAGGTGTTTTGAGAGACTGAAACGGTCTCTCAAATTTTTCCAAAGGCCCTCTCAAAATGTAGCAGAACCTCGCTTAACAAACACCATCAAAACACACGAAGCCTTGCTTTACACGACCCTCTTAGTATCAAGTAAAATAGTTGCGCTTTCTCAAAATGTCTTAGCGGTCAACAAGGCCAAACCTTAAAAAAAACGATTGTGGCCGTATGAATTGTGTGATAACTTTAATTTGCTAAGATTAATTGCTAATATTTCTCGGTTTTATCCTGGTGGTAATGCACGGAACAATAAAACAAAGTAATCAAGGATAAGATAAACTAACAAGTTTAGAGCCATTCGTGTAGAAAGATTGACTATCTGGTTTAATGCGATCTTTTTCCGGAAATTAAGTTAAATAACCTGATTTTGCTACACGCTCTTTTTTCATGTTCACTGAAATTACGTTCAGGGGAAATACTTTACGTGTCCGTGGATATGGCTGCCATCGGTATCAGTGATCAAAGCAATCAAGCAATTGTCCTTGATCACTGTTATGCAACTGACACAACAACTCAGAAGACACCTCTGTATGACTTCATTGTGAATGGGTACATTTCCTCTCTTGTAATAGAGGATACATTTGTCTTGCATTTGTACATTTCATACCCCTTATTACGTCACAAACAGGTGTGCGACAAATCCAGCATTCACAAGTGTTCTGGAAAATGGTGTTTCAACAAGTGGTCGATGGGGATTTCGAGTGTTCGAATGGACAAGACTGTTAACTACAAGAGATATTTTCGTAACCTGCAAGTGAGCAGCTTATTTTCTGATTGTGGGTACCAAAGAGTGGCGTAACTTTTGCAGCAGATGTCTTTTTTTACTGTCCCCTCCCTCAAACATCACGTTTAAGTCTGATGTTCCCTGTTGTAAAGATTAGTGAACACGTTTAAACTTTACATCTGACAGCATGGGCGTCGGAAGGATTTTTTCCAGGGTGGAAATAGCGGTTTTTCCATGGGTAGCCCAAACGATCTTTCCAGAGGGGCCACAAGTGGTGAAATTTCATTTTACCAAATCGAAACTAAGAAAATAACCATTTTTTGCTAAAAATTTAATAGTAAAATGTCAAATTCCAAAACCCAGGGGGCAAAGGCGCCCCCACCGCCGTTCCGACGCCCATGTCTGACAGATAAAGGTTTTAAGAGTTGCACTCCTACATTTTAGTCTTACAATATTTGATATTTATATATATGAAGAACAGATATCTTCGTCAGGGTAAGAATTAACATCCTATAGTTTATTTTGCTTCATTTTTTATATCTGGACCTGCTTGATTTGTCCAGGGCTCACGTGTGCGACAGGGGTTTCGAAACTTGCGCCCCTTTTTGTAAAAGTAATGAAGCAGATTTACCGGCGACCGAAGGTTACGAAATTCCGAACCTCACCGACGCGCAATCAGACCTCGAAGAAATGTTGATGTCTTTGACTGGTGTCAACGATACTTCGAAACGACGAACAAAAAGAGCTAGATATTCGTTTGGAAAGAAAGAGGTAATTTTGCCTCTATTTGTGATTACTATGACAAAATGAGAACTGATAAACCCGTCATATGTTGCACACTGAATTGCAAATACCGTCATCGCAAAAACTGAAGGATCCTATGTAAATTTTTCTTTCTTGGGCACTAGTCTGACTATCCTTTCTATGCTTCGCTTTATACGCATCTGCTAAACACTTGAAAAATACATCATTCTGATTAATCACGTCCAGCATAAATATTTCTTCATACATTGAGCACAATCAGAGTTGTGAACGGGCCTCATTTTGAAGCCCGAACCAGGCCCGAGCCCGACATTTTTTTAAACCCGATTTAGGCCCGAAAGCCAAATGTACCGATTGAGTTAAGATATGCGCAACCGCGGGGTAACAAACGTAGTATACAAGTGTAGCTGCAGGTGCACGGTTTATCACACCCAAAATAGCAACCACATTTACCAAAACATTGGCATAATCTAGCACAAACGTAGTTATTCAGTCATCGATAATACTGCAGAATATGTCTCTAAAGAAAAAAAGAAACGTTTGCAAAACTATCCACGATGGCGCTATAGGCATGAAAAGCCGGCTTGTAGGCTTTGTGAAACAAGTCAAGAATCGCGTGAGTGATTGATCTTTTCGACGCAACGCCATCGCGTGCTAATTTCCTCACCGCTGTCGCCTTCTCAAAAAGAGTGTGTCACTAATACGAGCAGAGAACAAAAGAACGCAGCTGTGTTTGCAAACAGAATTAGCTGAATAAAATCACAATCACTTCATTGACAGAAGTTACCGCAGTGAGCACAAGGAATCTACGTCACGAAAGAAAAAAATCATTACTAAAAAGTTTGGTATGAAGGCCCGAAATCGGCTCGAAACATTTTGACAAGCTTGTGCCCGAATCCGGCCCGACGTAGGCCTACAACTCTGAGCACAATATAGACAGGCGTTTGTCCTCCATACTTCGAATCAGAACCGTCGCCAGAAAGTCTTCAATAGGGGGGATTTACGTTTTTTCAGGTGNGCTTGAACGTTTGTGCAGGGGGACTTGAACACAAAAACTCTATTTATTTATAGTATTTCATATTGCAATTTGGGGGGTCTTGGAGCTTTGTTTGGGGGGGCTAAGCCCACCAAAGTCCCCCCGTGGCGACGGGACTGCTTCGAATAAGATAGACATTTACGGAACTNTTTTAAACGTTGCAGTCAAGTATTTCAGGGCATCTCTCCGTTATTTTTGATAAATAGTACTGCTCTAGCCACACCGTGAAATATGCTATCTGATTCACACAGCTATTTTTATCGTGATTCAGACAAGCTCACAATCCCACCGAGTCTAATACAGCTATTTCACTTAGCGAATAGTTTCGTTTTATTTGTTGAAAGGCAACATTCTAGCAGGCCCGTAACCAGGTTTTAAGGTTTGGGGGACTAAATACGTTTTTATGGGGGCAAATTTTTTGTTTTTATTATATGTTTAAAACAAATTTTTCTAGGCACAACAAAATGTGGGAGTCACAAAATAAATTTTTGGGGGCACTGTCCCCGAATGCCCTCCGTGGGTACAGGCCTGCATTCTACCCTGTCCTTCAAAAGGAATCAATGTTCTAAATACCGACATCTATAATATTTCACATGATTTACGTACGTTTTGAATTGCACAGTGTGAATCGCACTGCTATAAGCGATTGCATTTCATTTCATTATCTTGCCAAATAGAATAGCTAGATATTTAGTTGTTCCTACAAAGTTTTAGTGCGGCTTCCCGCTTGCTGATGGTAGCCTATATCCTCACAAAAGTAATAAAAGAAATGGAAAATAATGTTTTCAATAATGCAGTGGTGACAAATGAAAGGTACCTTTTGTATTTAGCACTCCCACTAAGAAACGAATGCCGATACAAATCTGAATGAACTGAATCCGAGTGAAAATCGACATCCACTAATCCTGAGCAACTTCGTTTACAACTGCTTGCTGATCGACGAGTCTAAGTACAAAACTACATTACGAAGCGGACTACTGTCGATACATAACGAGTTTTTGCTGTTGTAGAATCCGACTAGAACAGTATACAACGACAAAGAATTAAGCTGTATTTTTTTCATCAAAACGTTCATTTGTCAGAGACTAGTTTGTTCAAATTACAAATTCTCGTTACTTCTAATTTTACCTCTCCACATTGACAACCTGAGTTTCAGGTGCAAAATGACAAGAACGGAAATCATGTGAAGGAAGCTTATCACGTCACAGTAACAAAACGCATCACGCTTCTTATGCCAGATACAGGTAAGGCAACAGTAGCAGAAATTATTCAGTGGTCTTTGCAAGTGAAACATGTCGACGAATACATATAGAAGAACATGGAGCAACTTTTCAAAATTAATGCTCACAGTTTTAAGTTTTCTTCCGTACAGTTGGTACTCAAAAGGATGCCGAAGGTGGTCCAAGTAACCAGTGATAAGGTTGAACCACATTCTGCAAATCTGAGCCACAAGTTTTTCGAATCGAATTTGAATAATTTAGAAGTTTTCTGACTCAAATAAGAGGAAGTTGCTGACCCTGGCTAGAGTCCGAACTCCGAGTCAAATCACAAAATCCTTCAATGCAATCAACTTATCAGATTTAGTTAGCTTAGAATCAAACAAAATCAACAGCTAAGCCGTAGCTACATTGAGGCAAATGAGGCACTCGCCTCGGTAAGCTTTCTGTAATGCTGCCACAAACGAATTTTTAACGCTAAATGGAATCATATTATATTGTGTGGCTGTTTTAAATACAGCAGCACTGCAGCTACGGAGCAGCTACGGAGTCGGAGTCGTAAGGAGTCGGACGTTTTTGGGTGGAGTCGGATTCCTAACAACACTGGGAGTCGGAGTCGGACTTTTTTGTCCGACTCCGACTCCGGATGTCCAGTTGGATCATTTTTTACATCACACTCCTAAATTGGGAATTATTGTTGCAATGGTACAATTTTTTTGAAATTTTTGTTGAAACAGAAATTTCTTGCTGTGCACCACGATTCCCATTGATTTTAACAGCCAAATTCCACTCCCTTTATATTAAGGAGTTGGAGTCGTGAGCCGGAAATTTTGGAAAGGTCGGAGTTGATATTTTACCTCCGACTCCGCAACCCTGGTTGCAACCACCAGAGATACTACCAGCCTAGATTAAATGAGGGCAGGATGTTATGTGTCCATAAACCACTTTAACAACGTACCAAAACGGTGACGTAATTAACATATTCGCCTCAGTAAAAATTGACCTTGACTACGGTCATGAACAAAATCAAATTTTCTACCACTATTTTCTTAACATCACTTGATACCAGTGGTTTAGTCGAGATCTGTTCAGGAACGGAATCAATTGTTTCTTGCAGGCACCCAGTACTTGTACGTTAGGAGAAATAGTCAGAGCCTCTGAGGGAAATTTTACCAGGAGTTGTGAAGACCGATTCCAATCCTCCCTAGCTTCTGGGGCCCTCGCCAAATAGTAATAAGAATATAGATAAAACAGCTAACATACTAAGATCAGATTAGGCCTAATTGTTATACTGACAACTGATTTACACTAGTAGTTTTGAGTTTGATTTCAGAAAAACATATCGTGTGTACTTTCATTGTCCCGGGCCCCAGTACCTATCCTGCCTGGGTATGATGTACCTTTTTGTACCCCCCTGTTGTAGGCCGTGAAAGCAGTTGATGAATCTTGATCGAATTAAATTAGACGAAACGTGTATTCCATGGGGGTCTGTAGAAATTTTTCCATGGGGGAGGGCAACGTTCGTCAACATTTTACTGATCCTTGTCAGGTTGCAGACGATGCAATGCAAATGTACGTTCAAGAAACGTTTTACCGTTTCTACACCACAAAGAAAATGCCCCATGTTACGACAATGCGCTCAGTTGGCAGCCATAGCCAGGTATATTACGATAATTTTCAAAGCAGGCTACTTCTTTTCACCGCATTGTCTACATTACCAATATCTGTAGCCTGATAGATCTGTTGCACGAGCTCAAAAACAGCTGTTTTTAACATAGAAGCATTCAGGCATTTGAAAATGTCTCAGCAGGGAAAAAGGAAAACTAAAAGTTTGTTGGACTTCTTTACATAAGGAAAAATTGAAACGTTTCTTGCGTACTTTATGCGCCTTCGCAATTCTTATGTGGTTGAGCAAGATTCGATCTTGCAAACCGGGGTGTGCGCCAGCCAGTCCAGTCGCACACTTTCTATGCTCGACTGCTCATATTCGACAAGACATCAGCGCAGCCTCATTTTGCTGTTGTAAATTGCTCTAACGCAGTGATGAGCGTGTTTTACTTCCCTGTTTTTACGCGCATCCTGATATTTTTGCAGTTATGAACTGCTGTGTCATAGTTTTGAGTTTATTTTCCTCCGATATACTAACTTGGAGCACTGATAGTTTGTATTCACTGCAATGATATATAAAATAAAAGGAGTGCGTGTACAAGAATGTGCATATTATGTCAACAAATTTCGCCAAAACGTTATTCTTCAAACATAAATATGACGTCAGATTGTGACGTCACAAACAGCGCACACCAAAAACAAATGACCACCATGCCAACTAAATGAAACCCCTTAAATGAAACCCCCAATGAAAGCCACCTAAATGAAACCCCCTATGAAAATCTTCTGCGTACGCCACTGATGCGACTTCTGGTGGTGCATGGTGTTGCTGATGGATTTGTAGTCTGGTAGAGGGAAAATTACAGAAATTTCATTCGTAACAAATTAACAATCGTGTTAAGAAAATATCAAGCGAACTAGATGCCGTCATCAAAAGAGCCACACCTGGCTTGCGAGCAGAGGCGAATTTTCATTTTCGGGCCCTAGGCTATTTTAAATTCGGGGCCCTTCTGGAAGGTTTGCGACGACTGATGTCACACAAATTATCACTACACGTGCTCGTTACATTCACTGAAAATGTAGTTGCAATTCAAAAACATATTACTTTGTTCTGAATTCCATCGATATAAGGAACAAAAACAGTCACAATGAAAGTAACGGAAAAGGCAGCGGTGAAGTTATCTGAACACACTCACATTACCTATTTATTGAGTACCTCACTGGCCTCGTGTAAACTGAAAAATGGATTCAGGCGTTTTGTTCCACACATTATATACGTAACAATAACCAATTCTCAACGCCATAAAAATAGAATGCTCATCGTCATTCACTTCAATCTTCCGCGCTCATTCTTCTACAGAGATCCTTTGTTAGCGGTATAGTAAAGAATGTGCGTTGAGCCAAAACAAAAGTATAAATATAATTACTTACAGAAATGCTGGAAATTGTCCTTGCTCCCAAAATTTTGGGGCCCTCCGAAATCGGGGCCCTAGGCTTAAGCCTTTTTAGCCTAATAGTAAATCCGCGCCTGCTCGCGAGCCATAGGTTCCCGACCCCTGGTTTGAAACTATACGTGCCTCTCCGCTATCAGCAGACACCATCTCGCTGCATTACATGCCAAGATATCTGCGTTCAGCAGTCATATGAAGAAAAACGCCTTTTACCATCGTTTGATTGAAGATCGGTTGCCATGTAATTGTTACGCAATAAAAATCAATGATAAAACAATCCCCTTGGCAGTTCACAACCTGCCTCTGCTGAGTCTGCAGGAAAAAGAGTGGACAGAGTGAACCGCAAGCTCACACTGCACAAAACCAGAAAAGTGAGCCCCGTCCGTGTGCAGTGCGAGTGTCATACCGGCAAATAAACTGTCAAGGCAAAAATCAGGGGCGGACACAGGGGGGATACACCCCCCCACCAGACCTAAAGAGGTGTTGACATGGCACTCGATTTCATTGAAAATCATCGCCAAAAATATTTTTGTACTGCACATTACTCATCGCTAAGGATGCTAAAAATTAATTTATGCTAACAATTAGTCAAAAACGTTTCTTCGTTTCATTAGATGAGCTGACGTTGTTTATGGAACCTGATACAAAATAGTCAATGATCGCATGGGTGTTCGCAAGCGGGGAAAAAGGGGCAGTTGCCCCCCGCCTGGAAATTGGGATTAAGAACCAAATATTTTTGGAAAAACCAGAAGTCGACATCTTAATTCCGATTGATTGATTTTGATTCTTGCAATGACAGTTTTTTTGCCGCTAGCAAAATAGTAAATCACAGCAGTGACCACACGTCAAGCGAATCAGTCGCAATTTATTTTCACCAGGAAACTAGTTTCGTGTTAAACACATCCCCAGTCCTAAGCGAAAGTTGTCATTGAAACAATATCGGAAAAACTTCGTACTGTTGCTAAGAATAATTGGCAAAAATAAATTAATAAAGCCAAAATCAGAACTACTCTATTAGACCGTTAACAAAGCTGGCAGATGCCTACCGCTAAACGGCTGCACACAGCTCTCCGATTTGACAACGGTACTCTTGTTCACGTCACGAGGTCTTTGTCTCGGGCGATCAGGTGGCTTCAACAGCCTGGAAAAATAGCCTTAACTCAGAATTCAAATTCGGTTGTAAATTAAAGCGAAAACAATAAAGAAAATCAAATAAATTGGTTTTAGTTAGAAATAATAAAGTTTACTCTATTGCTAGGGCACAGATTCACGCAAGTAACAATGTTCAGTTTTTCCATGCCAAAAAAGATTTTAAAGCAATAATCCGCAAGTCTTTCCTTGCTTCTCAAAGTTTTTTTTGCTGGTATGAAACTCACACTGCACAAGAGTCAGGTTCACAGTTATAGTGTCATGCAGTGATGAGCTTGCAGTTCACTCATGTCCGCTCCTTTGCCTGCACATGCACATAGCGGGTTGCGAAAGTCGCGAGCGGAATCATCCTACTGTTGGTCTTTATTTCGTAACAATAACATGGCCACAAATCTGTAAAGGTTCAATTTATATTACGGTAGCAGGCGTTTTGTTGCATGAGACTGTTGAACCCACACATCTTGGCAGGTAATGCAGCGAGACAATGACATGCTGATAGCGGTAAGTGACGTACATTTATACTTTGTGAAAAGAAGCATGAGTGAGTCTATAGCAATGCTTCCAGAAGTTTGAAAAATCCATTGTTAGTGCGAGTGTGACCAATGTGCCTGAATGTCAAACTACACTTATGCAGGCTTCCTTTCATGCCGTATAAAGTTGCGTGGCTTTTTAGAATACATCTATGCAGGCTTGTGGGAATACGTCTTAACGAATACGTCTCTCAAAATAAACAGAATCAACCCGCTTCTTGTTATTATTTCATCAAAATTACCTGCAATAACAAATGTTATACACAAATTACTCTGGGTGTTGCAGACTATTCCAAACGACAATAAAAAACTATAAGGTTCCCCATTTGAAGAGCACTAATCTAAACCGCATCCAAGTGTCTACGCTCACTTGCTGCAACATAGAAGTCAAACAGCACCACTGCACAATGCTGGCTACTGCCACCGGTAATTGTGCTGCAACAAACGTAACTTACAATGAGAATAAGTATTATGTCGTCACGTAAACTGTTTATCTCGAGTCCTCCATGTACCTGCGCCGACGCCAGTGACTACCAGAGGTGATCACGGAGCCGGAGTGGACTCCGGAGGAGTCTACGATTTTTGCCGAAGCCGGAGCAGGACCCGGAGTCGGATTTTTGAATGAAAACCGGACCCGGAGCTGGAGCAGGAGTGAGAATTTCAGTTTTTACAGGAATCGGATAATTAGTTTTATTAAATTTAAATTTTCTCTGAACGGATAATTGTTAGATTAATATATTCGGTCTATTCTCTTGGATAAATTGGTCAGTCATTAGTTCAGGCGGTTGAGGGTGAGGGAGGGTGGCAGACTGGCGGTTTGTGTTCTGATCTGATTGGTGCATAGCTTATGCTCAACTGCTGTATCACACTCACAGGTCGTCAGTTACTGGAAGTTTTACCTCTTTGCTGGGTCGTGTTTTGAGCAGTATTCAC
>JGI24022J15233_10003982_pt1 | contig 15004 bp, 10 predicted proteins | sample Ectturendosymbi2_FD_15233 | JGI IMG/M metagenome (IMG submission 15233)
TTGTCCATGATTAATCATATGTTGTGCATGGTGTAAATGCCAGAGAATTCATATCATGGTTGACCTTTACCTGAGGTTTAACCTCTGTGTGGAAGTTGTTGGTAATGAAATACAAATTTGTATCTAACCGTTTGTAAGCAATACCCGCCAGTAAAATCAAGGAGTAACGCTTTTCGAGGCTGTTTCTGGCGCAGCAGTTTGCTGTGTCCCACCTAATGGTGATGCACGCTTCATTTCAAGACCATCGCAAAATTTCCTCTGGGAACTCTGGCGTGCTACAAATATAACTTATCCGTCATCAGTCGTATAAGCCTTAAATGAAAACCGTACATTTTTGTTTTTGTAGAGTATTAAAACTAAATGCGTGAATATGGCGGCAACATACATTTTATACGCCTTGAAGCTCAAACGTTGACTTTTGTAACTGGATTGCTGCTGGGCCAAGAAGCAATCTAGTTTCAAAAGTCTTTTTCATTACGCCATAGACATTGTTTGGCAACTATAGCGTTCATTCTAGATATTTGTTTGTAATGATTAAACAAGTATCGTGACGGTTCAGCCAAAATTATGTGGAGCCAACGTTTTCATCTGTGATTTCCCATTAACTTTCCGGCGAGTAAAAAATCAAGTCTTGTCAAGTAATCAGCGTCTGACCTGCCCATCGTGTCAAAGTGTTTCAACTTTCATCTGCTGTTAGTTGACACCCTATCCTATAGTAAAGTTGAAAGTATTCAGCTGCAATGGGAAGAGTAAACAGCAAAATCTAACGTAAGTGGGAAGATGCCTTTTATTTTGTAAGTGCCGAGGGTAACACTGTCATTACTTAAAGATAGCTTGCAATCTGCTTTTTCGATAAAGCGTATGTGACTCAAAAGAGACTAAAATGAATTATTTCCTCTCGATTGGATTTTGATATTTGACCTCTGTTGGATTTTAATAAAGACTTCAAGTTGTTACGCTAGAATGGCTAGATCAACCAACTGTTGTGTTGATCTGCGGCGATTAGTACAGTCCCGTCGCCACGGGGGGCTTTGGTGTGCTTAGCCCCCCAAACAAAACTCCAACCCCCCCAAACTGAAATATGAAACAATAAAAAAAGTAGTTTTTGTCAAATTTTAGAATGTCAAGCCCCTTTGCACAAATGTAACGCTCCCCTACTGAGGAGTTTCTGGCGACGGTTCTGGACAAATATATTTCTTAGGTTTACTGCAGAGCCGTGGTGATAACCGACTGTGGCTTCGTTTTGGCAAATACATAACTATTTTCACACTTCATGTACACTGAGTAGGTCAAACATATCAAGTTTGTTTAGAGGACATGTGTAACTTTCCTCAATTTACAATAATGTGTTTATCATATGTGTGACTCATTTCTTAAACTCTAAATAGCTAGCTAAATACCTAATCTTTTCTGGGAAGCAAGCTTAGTGCAAGCAGTGTACACAAATGCTGTGGCAGTAGCATTTCAATCATTTAATGACATAAAATCCAAACATTTTTCAAACGCGTTGAGAGACTCTAGCGTTTACGTTTATCAGCTGCACACGTCAATCAGTTGCTCAAGAATTGGTTGACCACAGGATCTAAGTCCTATGTGTGCGTAGGTTTTGTAGAAGGCCTACTTCGGGAGTCGGTTTCTTAGTGCAAAGTCGCTACCAGCGATGGAGTCTCGAGACTTGGTCTCGGGCGCGAGACTCGTCTCGAGACCCCTTTTCGCGAGTCTCCGTCTCGAAAGTTTCAGTCTCAGTCTCGAAGGCTGCAGGTCTCGGTCACAAGCCTATTGTTTGAGACTTTTAATACTGCAACGATATGGCATACCATAATTTATGTAATTCAACGTGCCTTTTGTCTGCTGTATCTGCAGGTGAGAAACGACCAAAGCAGGTAGGAAAAATGCCAGAAATTCGAAAAAATTTGAATTTCGAAGTGGTGATGACATTTTTTTTCAGAAAAATATTGGCATAATCCACAAATTTTCAAGTATCGGTATCGATCTCGAAACGCAAGTCTCGAGTCTCGGATTTTTTGATGAAGTCTCGGTCTCGGAGTTTTGACTAAAGTCGAAACTTGGAACTTCACTAAATACAAACTTTTCAAACTTGCCAATTCAATGAAAATGGACTTTTTATTTTCCGGCTCAAATCTGAACACAATCGTTCAGGAAAAGTACGCAAAGACAAATGCACGTTTCATGCATGATGCTTTGAAAATAAGGGGCGTTAAAATATTTAAATGGTCAGACTTGGTTGTTGTTTGCCTCCCATATCAAACGTTCTGGCTACGCGCCTGGGCGTTCCCACACCAAATGTAAAGGAAGACGACACCAAATAGTTTGAATAAAGTGAGCATTCGCCTACACGAATTTCCACATTGGATCTTCCTTTTTGTAAACTTTCTGAGTCTTCTAACTGTTGACTTTTGTCTAGCAGTGCGAATCTGCGTGTCGCTAGCATATCTGTGAGATCGCAGCCATGTTTTAATATAATCGTTTGAATCCCACATTTTCAAGTGATGTTACTAGTGCTAAAAGGCGTGGGAACGCGTTCCCACCCCACTACACTCCTGTGCGAAGAACGCAACAATTGAGCCTGAATGCAAATTTTGTACAGCAGCGAAATGCCGCTGTCGTTGCTGACTATTGTCACAACTCACCGCCATTACGTGTCAAAGTGTTTTAGAACAGCTTTGCTTGTGTTGCAAGTGCTTCTGTGTTTTTCCTTCTAAGCATAGAAAACTTTAGGTGTGATTGTTATTCCTGTTGTTTTAAACAAATTATACAAAACCCTCGGAAAAATGAAAACGATATTTTTTGTAACATTGAACTTAGCATGTTATTTAACACCTGCAAAGCAGTTGGCATTGCATGACTTGGTTAAGTTTGCTAGAAAGGTATTTGTCATTTGTGTTGTTTGTTTGCAAATGAAGTAGATATCGAGGTTTTGGCGAAATAATCTTTTCGTGGTTACAGGTTGCTTCAGCTGGATGATGGAAGATATTTCTGACATGGAATGGAATAAAGTCTTTTGCACTGATGTTTCTGAAACTTGCAAAACCCCATCGTCAATCATTTTACACCATCTTACTGACGAGCAACGACGTTGTTTAACAGATATATTTCATTGCAAGGTATTGTGCTTTACGTAACCACTCCTTTAACAATTTTTTGGGGTTGGAACAACCGGTCTGGTGGTGCAGTGCGCTTGAACAGAAAATTTAATATTGCAAACTTACTTTGCACTCTGGGCTATTACACTACAGTCAAACACGGCTACTAACGGCAAACATTCTCGTTGGGAAAGCAGTTGTAAAATGCAACGTGAAACCCTTACATGCTACACTTGTGTGTCAAGAATAAGACCACATTGCCATGTTAACCTGCAATTAAATTTTTTCAATTATTCTGATCGTTATGCCAGCTACTTTTGACTTGGGGTTATTAACATGTCAATGGAAAAAAGGAAACAGTGCATCTCTAGGGAAATCAGAAAGCACAAATCCAGAAGCGTAAATAGCGAAGCGATAAAATTAGCGTTAAATTAAAAGTTAGCTGTTAAGTTAATGTTTGCTCTAATACATGTAATACGTGGAGATTACATCATTGAGCGCACATGACGTAATGGTACAAAATGTTCGACTGCATTCCACTTTTATTCATGAAGTTGCTAGGAAAAGGCGTTTTGTTTGTCCCAGGCGCTATACTTCTTGGCAAGAATTTACGTAATTTAGTTTGGCTGCAAAGCTATTTAGTCAAAATGGTGAATATTACACCTTCGTCTCTTTTTATAAGTTTTAATGTAAACATCCAATTTTTTGATGTATTAATACACGGATTGATTAAGCAAACCCAGTTCTGCGTGAGCTTTATCGCTCTGTGGTCACAAAATGGGAGCTTTCAAACACCGCAAAGCTGTTAGTTTTTAAATCAGTCTTTGTTCCGATCCTCACCTAGGGTCATGAATCTTGGGTAATAAGTGAAAAAGTGCTATCTCAAGTGGAAGCAGCAGAGATGGGATTTTTGTGAAGAGTTCACGGCGTGACACTTACCGACAAAGTGCGCAGCTGTTAAATTCCTAAAGCACTGAATGTCGAGCTACTTCTCCGAATAGAGAGATCTCAGCTGCGTTGGTTCGGCCATGTGTCCAGAATGTCCCAGGAAAGATTGACGGGTCACGTCCTGCTGGCTACACCCACGGGAAAGCCGCCCAGAGGCAATCCAGGAACCAGATGTTGTGATTAGATATCCGACCTGTCTTGGTCCCGCCTTGGTGTGGATGCAACAGAACTATCTGAGATTGTTGAAAACCATGAGGTATTTCGAGCTTCCTAGGGCTGCTTCCCCCTCGACCCTCCCCATAGGAAAAGCGGGTATGAAAATGAATGTATGAAAGGTTTTTGATGTGGTTTCTATGCTTCGAAATTGCAGTCATATTCATATCAATTGGCTCAGCTACATGTCTTATCACTAAGTATAAACAACTTGTAGTTGGATTTTTTTTTAGGAAGGAAAAGCTTTTATTTTTATTGAAATTAAGACACCCTTTTGCATTCTTTGAATTGGAACAATTTACATAATCATGACATAGAGGTTTGGAAGGTACTTCCTAGGTTTTGAAAAGTTGCCTATATTGTGTTTTCGAGTTGCAGGAAAATTTGTTTAAAATGTAGCGATATCACTCCTATGCCTAATTTTGGTCAGCATCGTTGTAATTTGGGAAAAACCTTAACAAGCATGCCAATCTTGGTTCAAAAATATGTAGAATTACTAAAAATGATGCAGACATTTTGCCTAATAATTCGAAAAGCCGAGGTGATTGTCCAAAATGAGGTAAACGAGGTCTACAAAGTGCAGCGAATCTTCTAGGCAATAAAAAATTATCCAATGGAAAGTGGCTTTGACTTTAGTGAATTTTTAACATATGCAAGCTCGGCTTTAGTGCTGTCCAAGTCGATAGCGATAGAGACTGGTCAGAAGGACAGGACACTTTTGAAAAAGATGACATTCGCAGATCTAAGTTCTTTGAAGTTCAAAAAAAGCGCTCCTGATATGTTGGATTCATAAACGGGAAGACGTTAACTAGTTAAATACTCTCAGAACTATGTTCGAGGGATCCTTCGGTGCTTTTTACTGTGAGTCAACCCTTTCTCATAAAATCACGAACTCAAATCAATCTATTGGTAAGATTTACAAAAAGTGCACAATTAAAAGCACTAGATTTTCAGTATGATTTTAAGGAATGAGTGGACTGCGCTCTGCTTTGATCTTTTGCGATGATTCAAACTTGGACTGATCAATATTCAAGTATGTACTATCCACGATGGGATGAGCAAGGAATCCATCAGCAAATTTTAAATAAGAAATCGATTTCTGGTAAAATTACGCATTCTCAGTCCTTATTCAAAAAGATTCAAGGACTGAGGATGAGTATTTTACGTGAAATCAATTTCTTATTAAAAATATGCTGATTGATTCCTTGCTTGCCCCATCGTGGATAGTACATAATTGACAAAAAAGTGATTTCACATGTGAAAAACCATTCCTAAAAATGAAAGGAATTCAGAATAATAATGTCACATGCACTTCATCAGTAGGCAAGCAACCGTTTGAAAAATTTTGTAAAAACTCTAATTTACAAGCATAACCAACATAATGAAGACCATTGTTAAGTTGCCTTGTTGCAGCCTGCTAAAACCCAAGAATCGGCAAAAGTTTATTGCATATGCGTTTGAACAAAGTTGTGTGGAAATAAAGTTAGTTTCATCACATGGGAAAACTAAGATTACGGTGTTTTATTTATAGAAATAAAAGGATGTGAATGTGTTTTACTATTTGATTAATACGAATACGACTACATAACACAGTATATTTGATGCTATCCGAGTGTTTGCGCTATGGCTGAAAAGGGTTTAGAAAACTACCTTGAACATTATGTCCTTTTACTTCGTGCATTTGCAGTACATTTTATTGGTGTTTTGTTCCGTTTGATTTTCAGGTTGTTGAGAATGCATTCATCACAAAGATTTGGCTTGATTACGCGCAAGATGTTGCCAGCCAGATAGAGCAAGAGGCAAGGAACGATAAGCATAAGTCTTTAAATTCGGTTATCGGATTAATATGGAAAAATGTCAAGCGCAAGGTTGCTGAGATAAGAAACAAGCTCATTTCTGGTGAGTGCGTTTTGCTAGAACAGCAATTAAGTGATTTAAAAAGGCTTTGACATATAAAGTATACTTGTTCAGACATTTGGAGCAGGGGCGGGAAACCTGCGACCCGTGGTTCAAATGACCATTCAGTGTAGCAAACATCAGAATGACCATTCACAAAAATGACCATTCAGAAAAATGACCATTCACAAAAATGACCATTCACAAAAATGACCATTCACAAAAATGACCATTCACAAAAATGACCATTCACAAAAATGACCATTCACAAAAATGACCATTCACAAAAATGACCATTCACAAAAGTGACCATTCACAAAAGTGACCATTCAGAGTGACCATTCAGAGTGACCATTCAGAGTGGCCATTCAGAGTGGCCATTCAGAGTGGCCATTCAGAGTGGCCATTCAGAGTGGCCCACATCAGAATGACCATTCAGAGTGACCATTCGGTGTAGCCCACATCAGAATGACCATTCAGTGTAGAATGACCATTCAGTGTTGCCCACATCAGAATGACCATCATTCAGTGTGACCCGAATGGCCATTCAGTGTTGCCCACATCAGAACGTTCGTTACCCAGATTTTGTTGGCGTATTAAAGTAAACAAATAAATGTGTTCTGGTTGTAATTTTCATCATAATAAAAAAGTGATGTTTTTGTGACCCGCCAGTGATATTCCAGATATTATGCGGTATATATCGTAAATAAGTTCTCTATCCCTGATTTCAAGGCTTACAAGAAGCAGAAACATTTAAAATGCGTCATATTTTTTTATCTTAAAATTTAAATTTTGTTTATGTTTATTCAAGCCAAGGCTTCATCGTAAAATCTTCCATAAATTTTAATATTGGTATATTCGTGCTTTTTGTGACTCTAATCACGAACTAACATAAATGCAATAGAAAGAAAAAAGAGCAACATCAAAGAGCAGAAATAAATTGCAGGATGATGAAAATAAAAAACGCCAAAAACTTCAGGTTGAGAAAATTGACCTGACGCAATATATTTGAATCTCGAAAGGGTTGGCGAAAGACCTTATAGGTAAACTGCTCATAAGTAAAAAATCACGTCCACGTCCTGTCTATTTGTGTACAAAATGCGCATTACATCTGCATGCAAGAACAAGCAATCAACCTGCCACTACAATTTTTAGCCATGAGCCTTTTTGACATTGTTCAGTTTTTGAAGATGAGGAATAGTGTTCTCTGTAAGCCTGAAATACTCTCACTTTTCTTTAAGCGAGCACCAGTGGAGAGACGTTTAGGCAGCCCTCGCCTTCGAAATGACACAAGTTGGCTCTTTTTCGTTTGCCATATCCAGTTTTGTAACGGTGTTCGGACAAAAGAGGTTGCTGTGCAGTCCGCAGTGAACCTTGTGGAAATAAAAACGGAAGCTACAGACATGAAAACAATTAGAAATGACCGTATTTTTGTTTTTTTGCCCCATGCAAATAGGGATGCATATAATGGAATATCGAATCCTTCAGTATTCACATAAAAAATCAGAGATTTTCTCCTAGTTAGATTCGAACTAAATTTGGATTAAACAAACGTGAAAAATTGCGAAGTTAGCAAAACAAATAATTTCACTAAATTTTGCAGGGACACTCTTTGCGCTCCAGAGCAAGAGAAAAATAGAAACACTCAACAAGCTCACGGCACTGCGTTGTGACGTAACAATCTAAGTAACAGGTTGTGTGATCGCTGATCTGCGTTCTAAACCTCTGTGCGATCAGCTGATTTTGCTCCTAGCAGGTTATTTCGGAATAGGATTCGATATTCCACGTTAACTGCGTACTGGAATTTCGATGTTTTTGTTTTGTAGGCACCTCATCGGAGTTACTTCGAAAACAAATATAGAGCGCAACTTTACATAAGTTTTTATTCTGCGTTTAGGCACATTTCTAGTGTGTTTTGCTTTATTGGAGTTGTTATCGGTTTATGGGCACGACAGACCTGTTCTCGGTTGCTTTCGTAATAGTTTCATATGCAGTACTATAAGCACCATTGTCAGCTGAGGAAACACAGCGCTCACACAGTTTGCCATTGCTTGCAGCGTAGGTTTTTCACCCCAGAGTGAGCAAGAAATTCGCCCAGTTAACGTTCTCATAAAATGTCGGATTTTTTATTTATTGATAAGTTATTTACATTGCTTATGAGCGTATTGCATTTAAAAACTTGGGCACGTGGATTGTTTTTTTTTCTCTGACAAATGCACCGCTAGGGGCACCTACGGGTATGTATAGATTTTCGAGGGAACACTGTTTGTTTCGTAAAAAAAACATTCGGGTGTCAATGTACTTTCATTTAGCAGCGATAGGAGTTCATTTCAAATATTACTTTGATAGAGATGAATTCATGAGTTAACAAAACTCTAACGATTTCAAGAAAGTGTTTTGAGTAAGTTATGCCATACACTTAAAATCTTTTGTTATATTTTGTACAAAACTACACATCGTTTTAAAAATCTATTTACATTTAATTGTCCGCTCTTACAAAGCACATTTTTATTTGTATGGAGAATGTCAAGTCACCCAAACACTGTCATTGAGTTGTCGCAAAGTTTTGATTTGAATCTTCAGCAATATTTGATTATATTTTGGGCTTGTGTGGATGCAAATCTTCAGAAGTAACATACACCTTTTCAAAAGATTCGTTCTTGCGATCACGTGATTTCATCTGGCTGCACAGCGTCTGAAAAACTTAAAACGCTCGTAAAATCTGCAGGCGACTGTACCTTGGGAGAATTGGAGGACAAGAACACGGGCATTTTCTGCTCTGGATTCACCACGAAGCATTCGAAGCATTCCTTGCAAGCCTCAGTGAAAACAATTTTTGATTTCCCGAAAGACGTTGAAACATTGTCGGGGGAAGCATGCATGTCAGCTAGTGAAACGAATGCGATGCAAGAGTGCGCGAATGAAGACTCTAATGCGGATTTGGAGAGAGTTGTCGAAGAGATATATTGCTATTTTCTCCTCTTGGATCAACCTCTCCCAAAATGGGAAAAGATTTTGAAATTGCAGCAGAGCTTACATTTGGAGGGTAATTTCACATGCTTGACAATACTGGAGGTAAAATTAGAAATTCGGAATATACTTGACAAATAGTTCAACATACAGTACAATTTGTTGCAAATGTTGCTTGCTTTGTATGATACAGTTGACTTAAATGTAATGTTTTTCAAAAAGACATGTAGTGTTGTTTGGGGTAGAAGGCTTGATCTTTTTCGTGAAGTGAAGATTTTGAAGTACCTGACAGACTAAGAATAAATTAAGAGCAATAGTTTACTAAATGTCCAAAGATAGCACAAGATTTTATGTGCAAGACTTGCTGTAGGTTTTGAAATGCCCAGATGCATTTTTATATTTTAAAATCTCAAATTTTCGTTCCGTAACACCCACAATTATATGTAATGGCAGTGCCCAATAAAGAGTGAGTAGAAATTCAAAAAGTGATAATTGCATTCACCTGGACTGCTGGAGCAACCCATTCAACGCAATCGAAGAGACATAGCGTCATTTCCACAATTCTACTGCACGTAATTTGAAGAAATGCGGCTCTTAGCAAAACACATGCTTACTAACGCAAGGAAACATTTCTACTTTAAGGTATTTTTGTATTGAGGCACTCCTAAAAATGTTTTGACTTGAATACTTTTTCCCTTCAACGCTGTTCATAGAAAGTTCGTTTCCAAAACGTTGGACCTCATGCTTGCAACATATTTACGTGAGGTAGTTTGCCCTGTATGCTAAGAATTGCAAGGCTTTTCATGTTTCCTATGTTATCCAATTAAAGATAACCTTCCAATGTCAAGGCATAGCAAATATCTCCAACAAAAATAAAACACCTTTGAAATCAAAGGTTTTTAGGCAAAGCAGCGCTATTGCCGTCACGTCTGGGTTTTGCAGTGTGTTTACGTACAAGGTTCATATCATTTTTTATCCGAATGTCACACACGATTGAAGGAGCACATTATAAACCTTTTATGAAACCGCAAATGTTTTAAATAATTTTTGTCGAATATGATATTAGTAATGGAATAAATGTGGATATGCAGTTGCGTACTGTTTTAATAACATTGCGTAATTGCCAATCAAACCGCAAAAAGGTGTACCCATATGTCCCATTAAATGTGTGCCTAACTATGACAGGAAAAAAAATTAACCTCCTGAAGTGTTGGAAGCCATGCTGTCCTGGTGGACAGAATATTGCATGATGCATGCAAACTTTGAATCTGATGAGCTGTAACAATACACTACAATATACACATATCAGGATTTGGACGTAATTCTATTACAAAATCAGCATGAAATCTACGAAAAAAGCACAGAAAAGAAGTGAAGTTTTTTGATTGCGCATTTAGTCTATCTTATGCCTTTCTCTTGAACAAACCAATTTGACCAACCACTACATCACCCCGCTCTCTTATCAGGTTACTTCATTGACCTTGACGTAAAATTTAGACTTACCTGATACTACGTGAATCCGTTGAAATGCAAACCAGGTTCGCCCGCGACAGCTTAGGCAATATGGTATAAATTTGAAAACAGCAATTAAATGATAATCACTTCATTGCTTCCAATTCCCCGTAATATGTGCGACTTGGGTGTTTGCATCAATTTTGCATAGAAAGAAGGGGATTGCTTCATACCTTCCAAAACAATTCAGGTAAACGACAGTGAATGTTAAGCTGTGAACATAGGTACAAACGACAGTTTAAACATGATGGGGTTTAGCAATGGTACTTAAACATAGCTCATTTTAGGACTGTATTAATGGTTTTGAATGCTCCACACAATTTTAAGGCAGAAAAATAGGAAGTCGATTGACTAGTAGCCTAGAGTTTGGCACGGTTTTTCTGAAAGATGTGACGCATACAATTTATCCTTGTTTGATAAAACTTTTCTAAAAATTGTAAAGCTGTTCCCTATACCATGAACAAGTAGGGGGCACAGTGAATTACTTACAGATAGTATGCACTATACCTCTAGCGATCAGTATATGCATTATGGATCTAGAATGGAGAGTCTTGGTCATCCAACACACCAATCAACGCAATCACACCCGAAATTGTTGCCTCAACCCAAGCTTTGAACGCTATCACCATGGAGCAGTGCGACTTTGTTGAAGAGTTCCTGGAGCAAGAGGAGCTGAGAACTTGGATTAAAACAAAAATGAAAGGTGAGATGTTGACCCTGCTCTGGTAAGGTTGAATGCGAGCAACGCGTGAGGGTCGTGGTTTACTTGAACCAAGAAAAAAACGCAAGTACTGTGTGCGATCAGTTTGTTCTTCACATCAATGCAGGGCGTAGGTTTCCACTGCAGAAAATGGACCTATATCTACAAAAATGTGTTGCACTTCTAATCGAAGTGAATGGTTGCCATACAACTGTTTTTGTGCGACGTTTTCCAGAAATAAGCTTTTGTGTGCAGTTTACTCAGATGCACTGTTCAACACTAAAGAGATAAAAAAGCATGTGTACGGACTGTCAAGGGATCGCAACCAAGTTTAGAAAGCCGTTTTACGAAGAAACTAAAAGAAACGGTAGCCTGCAAACTTAGCAAAAACTTGTAACTGGTCCAGCGTTACGTGAACAGGGTTCGTGTAACATCATTTTTCGTCGGACTTGGTATTTGCCTTTCTTTCGATGAAGTAATTGCAACGTTTTCTTACAAGTGGCCTTGCGCATGACAAGTGACAGCAAAACGTGTTTTTCTGGAGAAATCGCCGCGAGTTACGAAGTAGAACAATCTGCCGAAAGGTGTGGAGACAGTACGATTGGACAATGGAAAAACATAGTCAAGGAGGTGTGCCACATCATAAGTGCATACGTCTCAGCCAGAATTAATTGCCAATTAGACAGGGCAACAACTGCTGAAAAAAGGTCACTACATATTTACCTCGAAAAATGGTCTCTGTAGTCTCTGACTCAAACTTCGAAGATGGAGCTTAACATGCCTTGGCGAAACAACCGTTTTGAATGAAATGAGTTGTAGCTATTAATGAATGTTCAAGACGAAAGTAAGCAATATTCGAAAACAAGTATTCGGAGTTGTTTTGTGGTTCAGTAACTTTAATTCTAACTATCGGTTTTTGGTTTTTCTTCTGACATGAACATGACCAAATAAGCTATTTTATTCAAAACCTTTTTTACTGTCTTTTGGCATTTCACTGAAAGTGCAGTTAAGTTTGTTTTTATCATTCTGCTAGTCGCAACTGTTCTTCAATTCAATCTTCGAACTTAGCCACACAATCTTTTACTTGGTTCATTCAGCCCTCACACAAAGTATTGTTTAGAAATCTTCATATATAAAATTGTCTTCCATGAAAGATCTTTGAAAGAAATCGGATTGGTAAATACTCAAATAATTCTTCTACAGTTCTATCGCAACAGCACTAGCGAAAAGAATATATTCGCTTGTTGTGAAACATTCTGTGCATACCCTCGAAAATACACTCCGTTTCTGGCTCTATCGCCTGTCTTGCTGATTTAATGAGGTCACCATAAACCTTCCCATGCAGTGTTTCAGTCTAAGTGACTTGTAGTTTTGATAATATTGGAACTTACTGTTTAGCAAGAAATCAACACCTGTGCGACAATCGAAGGACGAAAAAAGAAGGCGGCGATGGGCCCTTAAATTCGAGCTTTTCCCTGAAAACTACCTACGAGTTACCCAAAATTTCAACGCTAACAACAAGGCCCTTCAAATATTCTCGTGTTTCGTGTTTGACATTCTTTCTCTATATATCTAAAACTCCGAAGTACTTCAACCTATAGTCTTGCCAGGATTTTCTGAAACGCTTCCAGATATTAACAACCTAGAAATTTTACGTCATGCATGAGAAGACGTGGGGTTTGGGACATGGTTTAGCTTGAAAACATCATTACAATGAATCCTGTTGAAGATCGGGATTTTTGTGGAAAATAGCATTCCCATTTAAATTAAACACTACAGTAACTTCTGTTTAAAGACCTTTATTTGGTATGACACGTAACATGCTCATAAATCGTCTTGGTGTGAGCTGCCATTTTGGTGCATGTAGCCGTTTCCGGTGCAAAAGTGTAAGACAATAAACAATCATTGATTCAGTACGTAATTACAATGCGGATTGGAGATCGGTAGAGCAAGCGTTTTTGCTTTGTTGTTGACGTTTCTGTTTTCCTTTGAAAACACGTTCAGTGTTTTGTGATTGTCTCATTGCATACTATACGCATTTGAAAGATGTGCACACTCATACACCTGTCTATTACCTACAGCTACAGCCGTTCATAAAGTGTTCAGGCCCGAGCAGCGCTTGTTCATTGTGCCCTTAATGTAGTTTGCGGCAATTTATCTGGGTATTGACTTTTATTTGCCTTTAAAATAGACGATCTAGGGTTACGTAACATATTGAAACGTTGTATTTGCGAAGAAAGGTAACGAAAATATTGAACGTTTCAAGTGTTTTGTATATTTTTTGTGTTTTTCTGCAAAAAAACGCAGATCGCCTGGAACTGAAAGTTTGGGGCGATCTTGCTATGGCGTTTGCTGGGAACAGTCCAATGGAAGTGGTCAAAGTCGATTGCTTCTACAATGCAATGGTTGGCTTCGCTCCTCTCCTCTTTGATCTTCGGAGCACTTCTAACATCGGTGACGTTGCTGAAAAGCTCCAAGAAGTTTGGGAATACAAAAATAGAGATGCTAATCTTTTAAACAACTGGGTACGTTTACTTTCGTTTTATAGGAACAATTAGTATTTATCTGTAGCTTATCTGTTGTTTTATAATTTACGCAGTGTTTATCGGCAGAATAGCCACAAAAAGCGTGAAGTGCATTATTTTTCAAGTTCTTCTCGTACATTGTAAAATTTGTAAAAAGGCGTATTTGTCAAGTGTAGTTCAATAAAAAGACCAATAACGCCATGGCTTTTCAAAAAAATGTATATAGTTTTATAGTTTTGAAAACAAGCGGCATTATGTTTCAAAAATGGAAACCCTGCGTCACGCATCAATGACCACGTTTTCTTCTACAAACTTTTTACAAATTATGACTAACATCCATTGTAACGTGTGTCTTGTACTGTATATCCAGATCTTGAATTGGCAATACAACCACGCTTTCACGAGTTAGCATGCTCACACACAAGATGACGCATCGTTTAGATGTGCACTGTCACAGTGTGCAATCAGTGGTTTCGGCTTTTACGGCCCGCTATACCTTTCTATGGTTTCTTGGATACAGTTCAGTTTGACTGTGTCGGTTTTATATGGTATGAAATAGTTGACAGCTTAAATTTAGCCGTTTGTCTTCAAATTAACATGAATTAGTTTCTGACGTTACGCAACCGTTTTTACGAAAGAACCAACTGCATGTGGACACGTAGGGTCACAAATATTTTTGAAACTGAGAGCTACGTCTTACTGTAGGTACGGGTTGATGCGGGCTAGTAACAAAATTCTGAAAAAAACATTTACTCAATTTATCTTTACGTAATTTGCGTGGATGAAATTCATTCACGAAAAGACGATGATCATGTTAATGGTATTTTTGGAACAGTCTTAACAAGCGTTTGTTAATAGCGCGTTGCTGCGTGGTGAAAAACTCTATTTAAAGTAGAAAGCAGTGAGATGACCAACAAGCATCATAATCACCTCCGCGCGCGCATTTTCATCGCCAAGTATCCAAAAGCGTTTCATTTTTCATTCGAAAGCGTCACGTTTTGAAAAGGAAATATCTTACACGAATGAAAGTAACATATGTGTCATGTGATTTGGTTCAATGCTGGCGGCTGTTTGCGTTGCACGTGTTCGTAATTGAGCGCTGCGTTCGAGCTGATTAGTAGTCGTCTTCTCGGTGG
>JGI24022J15233_10003985_pt1 | contig 15000 bp, 7 predicted proteins | sample Ectturendosymbi2_FD_15233 | JGI IMG/M metagenome (IMG submission 15233)
CAAAGATAAAGCGGCCTTCTTGCGGCACTTTTCAGAGTCCCACGGCGGCGTAAGCAAACCGCCGATACATGAGGCTTACACCGTTACTTTTGTTGAAGAACCTAACTCCCCTTCTTTAGATTTCTGTGAAGATAAGTGGTATCGCAGGCTTAACGCACAAATTAATATTCAAAACATGATCCTCCCACGCATAAGATAATCATTTTGTTTCCCTGCTGCTGACCGCTGATGAACTTCATTTTAACAGACCGTTTTGTTTCGCTTTTCGCGGCCAGTGTGCAGGTGTTCTCGTTCGTGTCAGTTTTCGCATCGTGCCCGCAGAGACTCGGTTGCCACAACGACCAAAATGCACGTTGACTGATTCATAACAATTGTTGTTTCAAGCCGGCATCGGAAGCCTCCCTCTGCGAAGAGTGACTTTTGTCAGAAAGCGACTTTTGCTTTGGTGTTAATCGTTAGCTGGCGTTGAGTTTTGGTAAGTTTTGTGATTTACGCAGTAAGTTTTGAAGTTTCAGCCTTTGCATGTAGTTTAGCAAGACGTTATGGTTTTGTTTTATTTGTCGCGGTTGGGTCTGCGCAGTTTTTTCATTGCAATCTTGAAGTTTTTTGCTTTATCTGAACTTGTGTTGGCCTTTCTACGTTTCACACCTGTTAGTATTGCTTGCAGATGATAGGACTGACGATGCGTAGTGTTACGTGAATCAATTTCCAATAAAAATTTGTGATTGATTCCTTGCTTCTTTCACTTGTGGAGTGAAGTTGCTTGAATACAGATGTGCGCAAGTTTGAATCATCGCAAAAAGATGAAAGCAGAGCCCAGCTGGCTGATTCCTCTAAAGCCTATAGAAAACGTAAAGCTTTTTATTGTTCGCTATGTTTAACATTGCAAACGAATGGCCTAGATCCTAAGAAAACCACTTTTATTTCACACATTGCAAATCAATTCTAAACCTTTCTGGTTGATCAGTGTGCTTTTGATCAAAGCTGAAAGCTTGGTTAATTTGGTTTCTGAAACCTATAGGGATAAAATTCTCAATTATAGCAAATGCTTATTGTGTAATTATATCCGACATTAATTTATTTACACGAAAGTGTGAAAATACTAAAAATTCCTAGGAAAACTCGGAGGTGGATTTTGAATCCTCAGCGGGATAGATCTCGCCCGCGGGACCGATTTTGGTGAACGCTGCTCGGATTTTTTTGAAATCCTGCTGCTTTCTAAAAGTTCCACACCGACTAAAATTGTTAGCAGCCTATTTTGGTGGAGAGTAATGGAACGTTAATATTCATTGCTCGTAGAAAATTTTATCTCTGATGGTCCTTACTGGATCCAAAGCTGCGTTTTGCTTTCATAAGCAACCAGGTTTTTTAATCACGAGGAATAGCGCCACGAGTTAAACAATACTTAATTTTCGAAAAATATTGCGAGATTAGCCCAAGGTCATGCCCGTAGGATTTGCTTTCAAACGAAAAGATGAAAAAGATGAAACAAGATGCAGTTCACCTCAGTTTCCTTTTGGAATCAAAGACCTTGACTATCAGTGACGTCAGCAAGATTTACAAAATAATGAGTGTTGCCGTTTTTAAGCTACTCTTGATACTTTTATTACCTATAAGCATTGTACTGTAAATCAAATGATGAATTATTTAGGCGTAACAAAGTTGAACAAACGCAAAAGCAAATCAAAAGCGATTGCTTGTTACTGCTCCACTTTCGCTGCATACAAATATGAAAACAATAGTGTAAATAGGGCTTCTTTTTAAAAATGTTTAATCTCTTTTCACACTATTTTGCTTGCTTTGTGTATAGAAAAATAAAAGCAGAATAAGGCTTCACTTAACGTTGTCTTTGTTGCTGTTTTGTGCTTTTGATCGATAAGAGAACAAGGTTCAAAGTGACTACCCGTATCAAATACCTAAAATTGTGTCATTAGCTTTTGAAGCATTCTAAGAATGAACATTTCAGACGAAATTTTCATTTACTAACTTAGTTTGCTAACTTTGTGGACTAACCATATCTGTCGTCCATTCCAAGATGTCACGAACACGAAACAAAGCGTAACATGCAAAAATGGTATTCGTTTCGACGAAGAGAGCTTGCCGACTTACCATATTTACGTGAACCACTTGCACATATTGCGTGAGTCAGGCAGTGTTGCTGCTCGTTCATTTCTGGCAAAAATTTTGTAGTGAATAAAAAATCAAACCAAAGAACAAGCAAGAATTGCTCGTGCATTTCAAATCCAAATAATTTTCACAACCCACAGGAATTCTCCCACATTCATTATACAACAAAATGTCTCTAAAGCGTAGCAACGAAACATTTACATTAAGAAGACACGATATTAAATTAGCTTCTTTATAGCATCTCAACAATCTAAATATTCCTTACCTTTTAGGAGACATTGAAACGTGAGGGGTGTGTCATCAGTTGGACGTATGTTCCTCATAGGCAAACCTGGAATTGGTAAAACTTCGTCCAATTTTTTAGAAAAATATTGGCACGTCTTTGTGTAAACACCATAGTGATTAGAAGTTCTATAGGGTTTTCTATGGGCTTCAGAGGAATCAACCGATTGGGCTCTGCTTTCATCTTTTTGCGATGTTTAAAACTTGCGCATTTCTGTATTTAAGTAATTTCACTCCACAGGTGAAATAAGCAAGGAATCAATCACCGATTTTAACAGAAAATCGATTTCACGTAAAACTACGCACCATCAGTCCTTACATCTGCAAGTGATGCTAACAGGTGAAACGTTGAAAGGCTGAAGCAAGGTCAGAGAATGTAAACAAACTCATGACTGTAGTGTAACATAGCACAACACCAACTACGACAATTAAAACTGGAGATATTTGGAAATTTCGTCTTACTCAACTGAAAGTATACACTGCAACTTCAAAATTTACTGCAAAAAGTTCAAAAGTTTGAACTAAACAAAACTCAACGCAAACTACAAAGATTTACAAACTGGAATACTTCGTTCCCAAAATAATGCAGCTACTGCCAAACGGTGCTTCCAATTTAACTTGAAACAACACGTTTATGAATCAGCATAACTGCAGAATGCGTAAGCTAAGCTAGCATTTAGAAACGATGGCAACCAAACTTCGGCGGGCGCATTTGAAATACTGTGACTGACGAGAACCAAACTCCAGCACGCCAGTCGCGTTAATTAAAACACATCACTAGTCAGTGTTGAGAAAATTTTTATCTCACGCGGGGTAGGATCATGCTGTGAATATTAATTTGTGCGCCAAGCTGGTTGTACCATTTATATTTGTAGATATTCAAGTAGTGAAAATTTGGTTGTTCAACAAAAGTGACGATATAAGCTTCATGTATAGGTGGTTTGTTTGAGTTACCATGAAACAAGGCATAGTGCTGCTACAAAGCCACTTGCTCGTTTTTGTCATTTTCGCAATTAGGTTTGTTTGAATTACTGCGGTGCGCGCTGATCACCTCTTGGGAAATTTATTCTTGGTTTGTCCGACATACTGTTCATGACACAGCACATAAGTCGCTATGTAATTACCATAGTTTGCGCATATCAAGTTTTGATTCAGCGGAAAGTTTTTGTTTTGCTCATTATTTGTGAAACACGAGGTACAATTTATTTGTTGTGTTTCCCATAGCAGCCACAAGGTGCACAGTGGCCGCGAGGTCTTTACTCACCCTTGACAGGCTCTCTCGTCTTGCTTGAAGCAAGGTGTTTGTAGTTTGTTAGTAGATGTATTTGCCCAATTGTCTTAGGTCTTTTGTAGGTTGTCATTGCCTTCGGATTTAACTTTTTTCTTTCTCTGTTAGAGTTATCAGATGGGGGAAAGATGTAGCCCAAACTTGTGGGTCATCTTTTTTGTCGGCTTTTGAAGGGCGTAATCTTTCTTTCCAATTTGATGCCATTGCTATCATGTCATTAGTCATGTCCAAAGGAAAGTTTGAGCGGATCGCTTTTTTTTTAAGTCGATGTAAGCTGCTGAGGTAGCCTTCTTTCCTTACGTTAAGACGCCTCAATCATATTGCTTGTCCAAATGAGACTGACTTTTAATGTTGACTTTGGACGGTGTGATTTCCCGTCAACGAACTGCCTTCCCTCTGCTGTGGGTTTTATGAAGTCTTTGGTAACAAATCCAAAATCATCAACAGCACTGCAGTTATGCAGAGATTAACATCTAGGAATTCAACTTCGCCCTTCTGATCGGCTGTGCAAGCTTGGCGAAACGTTAGTTCCAAACCATTGTTGGCAAATGCTGAAGTTAGTGCTTGTCGGATGCTTTCATTAGACAATTCTGATCTAGCTATCCAGATTATGTCCTCGAAAAATCTGCGGAAAAGCTCTGCCTCACGCAGCACCCCAGCAATTGGCTGTAGGATGTAATGTCCAGCAGTGTTTGCCATGTGAAAAAGTAGTTGTCACCGGTTATAATTCCGTTTGTTTGGGTATATAACTGGTCTCCATATTGGGTGACAAAGTTGTTCAGGCAAATTTTGTTCAATTCAATAATGACTTCTCGGGCCTTGTTGTTGAATTTGGAAAGTTNCTCCATTGCACATTCCAGGGCTTTTGTTGCCGNATCTCTGCACAAGCTTGGGTAAAGTGCTTTTACATCTGCCGCCACAATGTAAAACACAGGTTTTTGCTNTCCAATTTTTCGGGCTTTGTTTAGGCGGTTTTTCCAATTGAGCAGGTCTACGATATATTTGCGGTGTCTTGGCAAAATTCATCTGGGCAGTTCCTGCAAAAGTCTGTACTTATAGGTTTAAGAACTAATTATAGAAAAGCAGTAATGCGTGAGGTGCTTATGTTCTCAGCAGATTGCAACAAGCGCACAAGTGTGTCTTTGATATCCACGTTCAATAAATTATCTGGGGTCATCTTGTGTGTTTTGAAAAGCGGGTAAGCGTAAGCCGGTGTATTGCAACAAAAAAACTTTGCCAATGCACCGTTGATCTTGCGGTACGAGTTGCTTTAGCATTTCATTCCAATTACGTGCAGCAACAGTTCTTTATTCACTGCACCCATATCATGGATTTTGACAATAAGGTCGTTGCATTCTTTTCTAACTTTTTCATGGTAAGTGTCGCATCTTTCTACAGATACGTCCATTTTTCCAAACTGCTGCAGCTCTTTGGTCATAATGGCGTCTTAATCTTTGCAATAAAGGATCATAATTTTCCCATCCTTATCGGCTCGGCAGATCACAGTTTTCCTTTCTTCTGTTAGTTTAGTAAGTTTGCATAGACATTTTTTTGTTCTTTCGGCAGATGATTGCGAAAATGACAAAACGAGGAAGTGGCCTTGTCGCAGCACCATGCTTTGTCATGGTAACGTACACAAACCACCTATACATGAAGCTTACATCGTCACTTTTGTTGAACAACCAAATTTTCACTCCTTGAATATCTACAAAGATAAATGGTACAACCAGCTTGACGCAAAAATTAAAGTTTCTTGTTTCGCTTCTGGACTGAGCGCCGATGTGTTTTGATTATATAGCTTCGGGCGTGCTGGAGTTTGGTTCTCGTCAGTCACAGCATTTCAAATGCGCCCGCTGAGGTTTGGTTCCCATCGTTACTAAATTCCAGCTTACCTTACGCCATCGTTACTAAATGCCAGCTTACCTTACGCATTCTGCAGTTATGCTGATTCATAGACGTGTTGTTTTAGGCTAAATTGGAAGCACCGTTTGGCAGTAGTTGCATTCTTTTGGGAACGAAGTATTCCAGTTTGTAAATCTTTGTAGTTTGCGCTGAGTTTTATTTAGTTTATGCTTTTGGACTTTTGCAGTAAATTTTGAAGTTGCAGTGAATACTTTCAGTTGAGTAAGACGAAATTTCCAGTTAATTCCAGTTTTAATTGTTGTAGTTGGTGTTGTGCTATGTTACACTACAGTCTTGAGTTTGTTTGCATTCTCTGACCTTGCTTTAGCCTTTCAACGTTTCACCTGTTAGCATCACTTGCAGATGTAAGGACTGATGGTGCGCAGTTTTACGTGAAATCGATTTCCTATTAAAATTGGTGATTGATTCCTTGCTTATTTCACCTGTGGAGTGAAATTACTTGAAAACACCATACCATGTATTTCATGAATTGCTCATTTTAAAGTTGCTGGCCAGTGCTCAAAAGAAAAGTGAATTTTTCCTTATTAGTCATCAACCTTTGTAAATTTTGCTGTAATGGTTAAAATTGAAACAAAGCACTGCAAGGCTTTTATAAAACGCAGAACATTTTCTGTTTGCTTTAATAAATTTTGTTGTTAGTACGAGGTGAGCAGAACAATGAGACCCACTGCTAGAAAATTAATAATTGGGGCCAACGATAAAGTGAATGTTGAAACAAATTTATATGTATGTTTAGACTACCTGTAAATCCATTAGAAGAACCAAGTACGTTTTCTTTAGAAACAGTAAACATATAAATAGGACTTATCAAAACTATTCAGCTCCTCATTTCCTCCATTATGAAAGAAACAGTTTGCTTTACTGAGATCTTTGTTTTTTACACAAATGCAAAAACGTTTTTCACAAAAATAAATTGCTGAAAGTCATACATTTTGCTGATGCAGAAAAAATCTTTTAATTTAGGATTTTTCTTTGCTATGAAAGCATCTAAGTTCAGCATGTTGCAAATAGCATCAAAAGTGCTGTCTCGTACTGCTCCACATGGACATGCGTTTAGATATTTTCTATAACAGGTGCCCTTGACACGGGGTCCGTCAACCCCTCAGAGGTCAATGTATGTTTTTCAGGGGGTCCACAAACCAAAATCCAAGCAAGAATATCTGCTAGTTTTGATCTGACCGTTTGGGCCATTATTCAGCTTAATCGCACCACAATTGTTGTCTGACATGCACCTCTAGGCGTAACTAGGTAATTCCAGTACTATCATTATGATGTAATACTGTAGTTCACACTGTCCACGGAATTTTCTGCTAAACCTTTGCACCTACATAAACGCGAATAAAAGTCTTATATATTCGTTCATGTGTAGGCCGTCTATTTTTTTATTCATTGTTTAAGTAGTTGTTATAAAAGCAGAAAAACGTGACGAAAATCCTGATATGTTAAGTGCCGCTGGCATATGTCTTATAGTTGGAAATAATTACTTCCACCTAACAAATGTTTCATTCTTTTCACAATGGAATATTAGATTTTTTCATAGCATGACTTTGTTAGGTCTTGCTTTAGTGTTTCATCATTTCACCTGTAAGATTTTGCTTGCAGTTTGCAGGATTGAAAATGCGTAATTGACGCGAAATCGATTTCTATGTAATACACTTTGAGAGCAGATTTAGCTGCTTTTTCCTTGTGGCATAAACTGTCGCTTAAATGTTGATGCGTGCAGTCAGAATCATCGGATATTTATGAAAGCACATCATGGCAGGTTGATTCCTTGGAAGCCTTACTTACTTCGTTTTCAATCTTCACTGTGAAAGCTTGGGTTACAGTGCATTATTTGTTTTTTTCCGAACCAGAAAGTAATGATGATCGTGTGCAATGGCCTGACGTTATAGACCAGTGTTTCTGAAAAATTTCTCTCACGGACCCCCCAGTAATATATTCATTTTTTGTGACCACCAGGATATTCTAAATTAAAGCACAACTTTCTGCGAAACTACAGAACTAAGTTGTGGCACAAAAGATTTTATTAATTTGCACAGTCAACTTCATCAAATACTGCCGGCAAGTCGGTATATTTCACTGTAACCATCTCAATTACTACATTTTTGGAATATCTCTGTATTTGCAAATCGTTTTCGCGCTAGATATAAGCCAAGGGGTAGTTCCAAACGTGAAAAAATTAGATAAAGGATTGACCTGTCTAGTTTTTGTGTATTTTAAGACTGTTTGCCAGGGAAAGCGGGACGAAACACTTTTCAAGTAGCAAAATTTCTTAACAGATTTCAACAACCCAGTTGGACTTAAATAACTCGCCAGGCGATTGAGCTCGAGAGCTGTTCAAACCTCTACGGATTCAGCGAGTCTTAAAATGCAGATTAAAAACAAAACTTTTTTCGTTTTGGATTTGAGGATTTCTAAGTGTGATGTCACAAGTGGGGGTGTTTTTGTGTTTTTTTGGCCAAATTCACCTGGCCCTGGGCGTCAACCCAATAAGCCATTATTTTGGCTCAAGATTTTTTGGAAACTAGGCCAAAATCTGCGTCTTTAGAGCCTTTGAATGGCTTTCTAGCATATCTGTAGCCAGCATTATGGATAAAAAAACAAAAATTGGTGAAAATTTCAGCACCCACAAACCCCAAGCGAGGCTGGATTACACCTCTTTTCTAAATGGTCATCACTCGCCAGCAGATCGAGCTAGAGAGCTGTTCAAACCCGCTCTAAATAGGGAAAAACTTGTGGTTTAGACTGAAAGATATTTTTGAATGTGGGTTTTTTGCCTTTTTGGCCATCAACACAGGATGTTTTGACATGTTTTGACAGGTCTGTAAATCATTGGATGACGTCAACGTCACGTGGCAGTTCAAAAATCTAACCGATGTTGTGGCGCGAAACTTCACTGGTTTTAAATGGATTCTAGGCTATAGTACGAGCCTTTAGAGGGTTTGATTGGCATTCTAGCGTTTCTGATTGATAACTTATTGGGAAAAACGATGAAATTTTAATTAGGGAAATACCCTAGGGAAGTCCTGAAATATTTGGAATTTTTGGCATAACTTTTGAACCAGAAACGCTAGAAACTCTATCAAGGGCTCTAAAGACTCGTATTTTAGCCTAGAATCCAATAAAACTTTGAGACACAATATTGGCTTGTTGGATCGGCGATGACGTCATAAAAATAAAGGCAAAACATACCCCACTCATGACATCCTCAACCAAAAACCCCAAGTGAAAATCTTAAAACACTTTTTTTTCATTCTGAAACACACGTCTTCACGTGTCTTTACAGGGTTCGAATTGCTCTCTAGATCAATCTGTTGCCGAGTTATGGCTGGCCAAAGTTTGGCCCGAAATGGCAAATTATACCTTTTTGAAACTTCTTGACTTTTGTCAAAACAGGGCTTTTCAGCCATAACTCTGCCTCCAGACATGGTAGAAAGTCAGACAAAGGCTCTAAAGACGCGGATTTTAGCCTAGTTTCCAAAAAAAAACTTAAGCCAAAATCATGGCTCATCGGGTTGGCGCCCAGTACCAGGTAAATTCGCCAAAAATACAAAAACATGCCCTCACTCTGACGTCACTTTCAGAAAAGCCAAAACCCAAAACGAAAAAACTTTTTTACCCTGCGGTTTAAGACTTGCTGAATCCGTAGAGGGTTTGAATAGCTCTCTAGCTCAAGCAGGTGGCAAATCATGGCGTTGCAAACTATTCAAAAATTGCAAAAAATGTGGCCAACCCGGGACTGATAGGGTTAAAAGGTGGATGTTTGTTGACAAAATTTTTGATTTTTCCAGTCGGTAGTTTTTGGAACTCTTCAATACCACGTTCTACGTCTAATTCGCCAAATTAGTTGTGATTACTAGGGCAACCAATTTTTTGACATATAAACTTAAAATTTTGACTTTATAATTTACAAAATTTGACTTTGTTTTGACCTATGAATTTTCTGCGTTTGGAACTGCAAAATAATTCAGCCTTAGGTGTTGAGGTTAATCCCGAAGCATATTCATGCCCTATGCTTCGAAATTTTAAAATATTTGGTTGTTTAACTTTGGAGATGGTATATTGATAAGTACATAAACAACTACAGCAGAGTCAAACCTGAGATCATAAAGTTGAAACGTTATATGCATAATGGATTGAGCATTTACCAAACCAAGGCTTGTAAGACCACGTTTCTTGCCTTACCATGCCTATCCTACACACTATTCAATCGTCCAGTAGTGGCAAAACATTATTATTATGCCTGAAGTCGCAACAAACCCACTATTAATACAGAATTACAGGTAAACTTGCAAAAGCATATCAATATATGTTGTTGTAGTTTCAATAAAGTGTCGATCAAGAGAAAAAAAGCTCTGCTGCAAGAAAATTTTGACCTAACGATAAATTTTGAGCTAATGATAAATTTCGACTTTTTTTTGACCTAATAACTTAGGCATCCCTCATGGTATGAACGTGAAATTTGGTTTGTGGACGTTTCAAAAACTTTCAAAACGGCAGACAAATTTTGACTTTATTGATTTTTGGATTGACTTTATTGATTTTTGGATGCCCTACTACTGTCTACACATGGACAAAAATACAACCTGATCTCTTTCTACCCAAACGTATGCCAAGAAAAGTCGTCTTACAAAATTTAAGTAAACAATGTTTGAAGAAGTGTTTTTGAAAAACCAGGGATTGAAATTTTTTGCTGCTTTCGGAGACACAAAAATGGTATGCATTAGGGCATGCGTAAAATTTTTAACATTCATTATAGCCACGTGTTCAATGCACTCTTCAACTTTGAAAGTTTGTTTAAATTTCTAATTGCGGTGGGTCATGTCATCTGTCATATTGTTCGTTTTGCAAGGCGCATGTCCATTTAATAAGTTACCTTGAAAGACTGTAATTGATTATAAGTTACTGTTGGAGTTATATCTGTTCGTTAAGTATATGAATATTGCTTTATCGCAATATTATTGACTGCGAACTTGATGTTGTTCATATTCAAAGCCACAACGGCTGATGGCAAATGTGAGGCTCATATTTTTGGACGTTGGCCGAAAAATATCAGTAATTGGAATGAAACTGTGACAGCAATGTGGTAAATAATTTTAGCAGAAAATCAATTTTGGAAGTATACTACACATCGTCCAAACTTAGACGCCCAACTCAGATGGTGCATAAGCAAGGCACAACTTACTTCCAAAATACTTGTGAGTTGTGACATTTCCAGCGCTGTTTATACAGAAAGACAGAAAGAAAATTCTCATTATAAATTAGTGCGAACCGCGTTTTTTCCAAATGCATTTTTAAGGTAATAGTGACTTTTTATGCTTGTTTCCAGTCAATATATCCCAAACTGCAGAGCTATTACCGATTCTACTTTGAAAATACTGAACAAAGAGGAACAAAAAAGTAAAAATATCACCTTAACACATGAGTCCCAGGATTTGCCCGCATTGGGATGTCATAATTCGGTACTAGATAGAGAGCTATTCAAACTCTCTAAAGTTGCTGAACGTCTTGTACTTTCGATTAAAAAAGATTAGTAAGCATTGGATTTGAGCATTTTTGTGGGTGTCTCAACATTAGGGGTATATTTAGGCCTTTTTTGGCTTAAGTCATCGGGCCATGCTCCCCAACCGCAAGAGTGAGCCTTTTGTTGCTTTTTTTCAAAAAACTAGGCAAAAATTTGCAACTCTAGAGACTTTGATTGACGTTGTAGCGTTTGTTTTGGAAGTTATGGCTTCAAAACCACAAATTGTATAATAATTAATCCCCTCAGTTATTAATTAATTATTTAATTGATTTTTTGTGTGGTATTCACACAACAATATGTCAACTACAAATGCTAGAAGGTCAATCAAGGGCTGAAGATGCGGATTTTGGCCTTGTTTTTTAACAAAAAACAAAAAACGTCCTCTTGCAGATGACACCCAGAGCCAGATGAAGTGGGCCAAAAGGGCATGAACCTATCCTCATCATAACGACATTCACACAAACTCAAACCGAAATTTCCCAAATCTTTTTTTATTGAAAGTACAAGTCTTTCCGCATTTTTTGGGGATTTGAACAGCTCTCTGTCTCAATCTGCTGGCGAGTTATGGTCGAATATGATGGTGCTATTTTGCGCCAAAGTTTTGGCGCACGTGGGACTTAAAGGGTTTCAAGCTAGTATGCATGCAGACAGGGTAAAAAAGACTAGCAAAAGTTCGTAAAATAAATCAAAAGATGCAATTTGCTTCAGATCTTTCGTGGTTTGCAATTTTTCTATTTGGGCAAGGTAAATTTCTTATCTTGAAAAATGTGATCCTTATCTCAAAGCAGGTGAACACTGCGAAAGTGACTTCGTTAGTCTAATTTTCAGCACATTTATATCATCACAAAAATGTACCTGTTTTACAATTATTTCAAACATAGGCCTATGCATGTGGCATGCATTTCGTACACACAAGCTTTTTCACTTCAAACCTTGAGAAGCTCGTATTTGAGAATAAAATGAGAAATTCAGTCACACAAGATATTACTAGGAAACTCTTGAAGGCTTCGCAAACTTTGGAAATGTTGAACACATTGACGTTAAAGACAAATTCAAACTATTTGTTTGGAGGAAACTGTACCTGCCGTGCGGTGTTCACATATCAGGATAGAACACATCACCGCTGACAAAATTCTGCAAAACCCTCGCATCTTGTTCAACACTAACTCCTTTGTTTCAACTCCAGATCCCATTTGCCTGCTGAGGATAACAGTTGAGTGCCACAGTATTTACTGAAGGTCTTACCCTTTCAGAACAACTATACTAGATAGCTGGTAAATGCATACGTTGTTACTTTGCAGGGAATGTGCAAAAAATTTTAATTACGCATTGCAGTTACGAACCCAACAAGACACAATCAAGTTGTAGCTACAGGAAAAAATATATTGTGTCAACAATCCTCGTAGAGAGATTATATACGCATCAGGAATCTATACAATGATATTTTCGTAATAGGAGATGAGCTTCTGTAAAAAACAGTCCACAAATCGAACTTTCGGCTTGTTTTTCCTTGGACCTCAGTTTAAAATCGTGTTTTGTCATAATCAATGACCCATTCTAGCAGATATGACTGTTTGTTAACAGTCACTTCCACGAATATATATTTTATGGAAAACCTTCGGTGACTCAAAAACAATGGCACAGGTATGCTATCTGTCCAAACATGGGTTCCTAATTTCTTATCTTGCGACCCTTTCTCCAATGTCTACACGTTTCATGCGACCCTATGCAATCGATATTCCTATCTATTGTTTACATAACGTAGGCTATATCTGAGAATAAGGACTTTTACAAAGACCTAGTGTTGTGTTTTTCACTGCAAAGATGAGCATTGGACTGGACTTGGATAGGACTAGACCCGGACTATAATGAATTTTGTTGATTTTAGATTGGATCCGGACTGTAAAATGCTTCACAATTTAGGATCGGGACCGGATTTGGACTGAGTTAATGGAGAAGAAATGCGTAATTTTTGTCATTAAAAAGTTGTATGTAGTTATATGTTTGGACTTTATTTGGACTTGGATTTCAAATTTCTTAAACTTTTTGGACTATGGTTAGACTTGGACTGAGTTTTAAAAATTCAGGACAGGATTCGGATAGCAAAATATGACAGTCCGCTCATCTCTGGTTCACTGCAAAAACCTTATCTCTGTAAAGTCAACAACCAAATTCAGCGCTATGATTGCTGGCTTTATCAGGAGTCTCGTAAAGTAGTGCGTGCTTTGTCAGGCACATTTAGAAATCTTTAATTTTCCTATTCGATGTCATTTACAGTCTGCTATTTCGTGTTGATATCTGAACTTTCCATGCATATCTAGACTATGAAATATGTAGGTGTGAATCAACCTCACTTAAAAGTTGAAACTTCAGACTAGACACGAAAACAAAACACAGAAGTACCGAAATAATCTGAAAGAAGTGTAACGAAATGATATATCAGCGTGCACCCAAGTCAGTCAGGCAAGAAAGGTTCATGGATGGCCCACAAAGAAAGATTCTGAATCTTGGCTCATATGCGATATAGTTGCATAATCAGGTTGTCTTCCAAATGAGCATCGGCATAAGCATACGGCATTGCGATTCAGGAGATGCGGTAGCATGCCCAAAGATAGGTAAAAAATATCAATATTTGGGCCAATTAAGACAGATCCATTCACATTTCAGTTAACTGGACAGAGGTGGGCAACCGCTACTTTATAAATAGCGTCGCTACCGCTATTTGTTAAATTCAATCGCGGCGCTATCGCACCCGTTCCTGAAAAAAAATAGTACCGAGCTATCGCTACCGCGATTCGCTACCGCTCCTTTAGGTGCACTTTAAAAAAAATTTTGGTTTTGTTTTACAGATGTAGGATCAATTTTGAAAACCTAACCTTGAAATATTTTTTTTGTAAGAAATTGTTAAATAAAAACGTGATCTTAAAAAAATAGTCATTGAACAGTTATGATATAGGAAAAATTATTTTACAGTACATCCACATATAAATGATACACAGACTGCAGAAACGCCGAAATATAGTGCATTTAGCTTTGTGAGTCGATTGTTGTAGGCTAGCAATCGCCTTTATCAATGCAAGTTTGGTGTTGTGTGTACAATAAGAGAACGGTCAAGCAACAAAAGATCAAAACTGTTTGTCACATAGTTTAATGCGCGTGTAAATTGAATTAGGCCCGCAACCAGGGTGGGGGATAAACCGGGCAATCAAAGCCTCCCACGAAATTTTTATACATTATTTTAGGTTTTCAAAAAAATGTTATGTTGATCTATGCTTCATGTGAAACCCCTGAACAAATTACCGACTACTTGCATTTTAAACTGAGGTACTTGTTTCTGCATGGTTTAATGTATTCGCGATATTAGTTTTGTGCAGAACGTAGTTTATATAGCCTGCGTGCAAAGTATGATTTTTTAGATATTCGAGAACGAATTGACCAACCACCATTTCCTTAACATTCCAGCTTTTGAAAGTGCAACTTTAGTGTTCAGTGCATCAATTTCAAAGGTGTGCAATGCGCATTAAGCATACGGCATCAGCTCTAAAAAAATAAACCTTCGAACATCAACAATCGAAAGCTCTCGATTTGCTGCAAAAGCTCGCAAGGAATCTGCCAACGGGTCTGCTTTTATCTTTTTGCGATGATTTAAACTTGCACATATTTGTAGGCCTATTGAAGTTACGGGTCCCCACAAAGGTGACAAGCAAGCGAATCAGTCAAGCTAATTATTTTTTATAGGACATCGATTTCACGCACCACTACGCATCCACAGTACTGAAATCATATTCATATAAAATATCCTATCATAAATTTCTTTCATTCCATTATAAAATTAAGTTTCCCTGTCAGGACATTC
>JGI24022J15233_10003988_pt1 | contig 14998 bp, 6 predicted proteins | sample Ectturendosymbi2_FD_15233 | JGI IMG/M metagenome (IMG submission 15233)
AGGCACCACTGGCCCCCCGCTGGCGACGACCCTGACAGGAACACCAGCCAGATCTCAGCATGGATGGCTCATCTATCCCCTTACTGCTTTTTAATACATAGTGGTCTCTGCAGTACGAATGCCTTCAAACTGCGTCCTTGTTTTTTCTTTCTAACTGTTGCATTTCATTTGTTCCTGATGATGGCTTACGAATAAGCCGAAACGTTGAGTAAAATAATGTATTCGATGATTGTGGCTATTTTGTTCGCAACATATCAATATCTGTTGTAGTTTCAATAAAATATCGATAAAGAGAAAAAAACTGTGTTGCAAGAAGGTTTGACCCAACGATAAATTTTGACCTAATAATAAATTTGGTATTTTTTGACCTAACAACTTGGGATTCCCTTATGCCATGTGCGTGAAATTTGGTTTGTGAACATTTCATAAGCTTTGAAAACGGCAGAACAATTTTGACTTTACTGACTTTTGGTTGCCCAAGCATTAGTGGCAAGTGACGTGTAGGTCCTTAAGCGCAGATTCGCATTCTTTAAGTAATTAGCGCGGAAGCGCAGATTGACTGTTTCAATTTTCATTATGCGTATGCCGGCGCAACGCGTCACATGCCTAGAGCGTGCAGTCAGGAAGTGCTTCAAAAATTTAGCTACGCACATGCAACAATGGTGTGAACCTGGTTCAGCGGGGAATCTCTATTATTGCTTGCACGTTGCACGAGTGGACTTGGCGTTCCTTCCATTGCGCTCGAATCTCCCATGAAAAACCGTAACTAAATGCGCTATTTGTGTTGGTATGATGACTTCTATTCTATTTGTGGTTGGTCTCTAAAGAGCAAGAATACAACACATGTTTTGTAAAAACTGAAAAAATACACATCTGTGATTTTGTTGCAGTTGTCGCAATGACATGCTTTTTCAAGAAACGCTGTAAAATCTTTTCCAGATAGCTGAACACAATGTAAATATACAATAGTGCAAAGCAATAATAACTATGGAGTGATTTTTTGTCTTGAAGTATAACTGCCACTGTCGTTTCTACCAGGGGCGGCGTGCTCTAACAGAAAGATTTGGAGAAGCTTGAAGATATTTCCGAAAGGCAAAGAAAAACAAAATTCACCGGCTTTTACGCACTGCAATACAACAAAAACTCCCGTCACTGACTTGTGGACCACTATACTCAATATGTTACAAAAATCATTGTTTGAAAACTTGGCTGACCGGTCTTCCCGGCCACTATAGGTACGACGTCGCTGATTAAAACTAGATTTTAACTGCTATTGTTGGTCAAAGCAGGCCCATATAGCCACGGGGGGCATTCGGGGGCAATGCCCCCAACTTTTTTGTGCCACCTTAATTTTGATGTGACCAGTAAAATTTTTTTGAAATATACAATACAACCAAAAATGTTGCCCCCCTAAAATGCATTTACCTCTCCAAGCCTTAAAACCTGCATACGGGCCTGTGTCATAGTTCTAACTAATCACTGAAGCAACAAAAGAACTCACTTAAGACTTTTCTATACTAGATACAGATAGTCTTTCCGAAGATTTCATTTCGTAGTGAAATCTTCGTCTTGTGCAATGAAAACTCATTTTTGCCTAAAGTTGTAGTTCTAAGCAAGTTTATCAATCGTTTACCGTTGGTGCAAATTTCTGCCGATGGTCTTCTGGTACTTTCTTTCTACGTAGGCTTAGACCGCAGTTGCAGGTTTTAGTTCACAATGTACTCCTTCGCGAAGGCTCGCTGGAGCTAGACTATCTTCGTTCCTCTCAAACCGATGATACTTTTTCGTAGAGGTTCTGCCGCACCACCACGCCACTGCTCAGCATTTTGTATCTCGATCTGATCCCTTGTCTTTCTTAGCGACATTCATGAACGAAGATTATTAAAATGGAAAAAAAACTGCAGCTGCATGGAAAACAGTCCGCGAAGACCTTTGTGCTTTAAATCTGCTTATCTTGACCGAAAATGACGTGCTCGTGCGCAGTGGCGTAGCAGCCATTTGTACATTCCGGATTTATCCAGGGGCGGCAAAAATTGGCCTAAAATCGTACGTTGTAGAAAATATTCTGTACTTTCAAAAATATTCTCAGTATAAAGTTTTTCGCGGTTTCTTTAATCATTGTTTCCTAAATTCAAATTGTTTTTCTTCGTAATTCTGTTGAACGCATCTACTTAAAACACACAACTACTGCACTTTAGCCAGGTTTGTACACGCTTTATTCACGTTGCTTTACCCGAAATAATAATTTGATTGTTACGTATGCCTATCATTGTTACCTGTGATAAGGTCTCAATGGCCTATGTCACAAAGGAGTCCTATAGTGTACCGACATGACTTGATGCCCTGTGAAGTTGTTTGGTATTTGCGAATAGAGTGCACGAAATAGCTTTTGGTTTGCAGTTGAAACTACGTCAAGTTGTTCAATTTTAACTGTGTGTGAGTTATTTCAATCTGCAAATGTAGCGAGCGAAAGAAAGTGGACGTTATTTCAGAAAAAAAAGAGAAGTTAGGCAAGAGGAATTGAAAAAGAATGAGGACGCCATATTGAAGCTGGTAAACATCTCTTCCGACGCTATTTCACGAAACGAGATGCACGAGGTTAGCAGTGCTAGAACCAGTAAATCAATAGCCTACCGGAAGTTGAGGAAGAAACAACGCCTGGCCGAATTAGAAATAATGATGAAGCAGATGTTGAGAGCAATATAAGTAAAGCATATGCAGCCAAAGTTGGAAGCGATGATACAGTAGAATTTGCCTAATTCGTCACCTCAAGGGGATTAGAAAAAAGTGACGAATTAGGCGAAGTGACGAATTATACAAACAGGTGAAAACTCTATCACAGAAGCTCGTATACTTTATCACAGTAACTCGTATACACAGTGCTCTTATTTGCAATAAAATACAATTTTATGACGTGATGGTTGAGTACAACAATTAATTCTTCTGCTCTATCTGGACTTCTCCATTTAAACAAGCACCTTTTAAATCTTTAATAAACTCTTCCACGTTCTCCCAATGGGGAGTCCGGTCGCGCTTCGCACCTCGTGTGCAAATTCGATAAACAAATTGCGAGGTGCAACAATTCTCAGATAAAGATCCTTAATTTGTTTGGATTCCCACACGTACTAGCTGCTTAGACATCCAAAGCGAAACTGCAAATGACGAATTAGACGAACAAAACGCTTCTCAGGTATAGAAAGAGGTGACGAATTAAGCAAATTGACGAATTAGATGATGGCGAATTAGACGAACAGAAATGTACACAAAAGATAGGGAGTCTGCCGGGACCGACGAAAAAGTGACGAATTAAGCGGATTGACGATGACGAATTAGACGAGTTCTACTGTATAACAATTTTACGGAATGATGTGTCATCTCATGTAGATCAGTGTTTTTCAACCTTTTTGCTGCATCGGAACCTTGCGCATATGTTTGCATTGCTCATGAACCCTATGCAATGATCCAAGTGTCTATATTGCTACAACCGCATAGAACTGTTTATGGCTAATTTCGTCCCAGGCAATTTCGGTCTGTTTCGGCGGAACCCTGAGGTTGGACGAACCCCGGTTGATAAGCACTGATGCAGCTTGTTGTTCAGTACCAATAAAACATAATATAAGAGTTGAGTTAGTCAAAGCTGGACTAGAAAGATATTGGAAAAAAGATGGACTTTTCCAATCGATGATTCGAGTTATAAACGTAGGAGATAGTGAGAGAAAAACTGAGTTGCCTGTCAGCGAAATGGTTTTACAAGACGCTAAAAAAGTGTGAGACCAGTGATTCTCAAAGTTTTTTCACATTCCTCCCTTACAAACCCAAACATTGTCAACTCTTCCTTTACAAAAGTCACAAAAAACAATTGCAAAAATTTCACACTACCTGGATATGGTTCCAGGTGTCTTTTGAAGAGTTACCTCAGGGTAAAATTAAAACATTGCAAAAGAACAATTTTACAAAAGAGCAATTTAGAAATTGCAAAAAAAATTAAAAACGATTACACCAACCGAATTTACAAACAAATTTTATGTGCTGAGTAACCAAATAACTAAAACTTCAGTTTTTTTCATCTGCAGCTTATCTTCCCTCAGTTCCTCCCTGGAACAAATTTTCTCCCAGGAATTAAAAATTCCTCCCTTAGTGAACCAAGTGGCACCTGTTTGAGAACCACTGGGTTAGATCATTCTGAGATCGTGATTGGTATATTCAAAAATCGATTCAGGATAACATTACTTCTGTTGCAAGTTATTTCGGTCGGAAAATGATTGTTTAAATGTTTCCAAACCTTTCAACACTTTCTGGCATTTAAATCCATGTTTATCTGATCACGAAAATTCCAAAGTTCATCGAGATTGCTTAGATAAATGGTATGAGCTCACACTGCAGCTTCACATCCATCAAGCAGTTGATAAAGGGATAAAGAACGAAATAAATAGAGACCAATTTTTCTTATTAAAATTGATGTCATCCTTTCTCTAAGCAAGCAAAATCCTTATTTTCGTGACCATCGTGAATATTTGACTCAAAAAAACAAGGTAACTTTCTTGAAAGTGTGAAGCTGATTGCCGAATATAATCCCGTCATGAACGAACGTCTTTCTGATATTCAAGTATCGAAAAAACGCATGTTAGCATGCCTTCCTCCGACTATAAAAAGCCAGTTAATTTAACTTCTGGGAAAAAAAAGTGAAAAATCTTCTAAAAGAAATAAAGCAAGCAATATACTTCTCAATCTTACTCGACAGTACTCCTGATGTGTCTCTTACCGATCAAATGGCTTTTGTAGTAAGATACGTAAAAGTTGAGGAAAGTGAAGCACAAATAAAGGAATCTGTTTTTCTTCCCACTACATGGGAAAAGGGCCAAATAAATTACTAATTCTATTCTCAATGAGCTTCGTGCAAATGACTTGGACGCGATGATGTGCAGAGGTCAAGCTTATGACAATGCTTTCACAATGTCAGGAATCCATTCTGGAGTACAACGCAGAACAAAGGAGATAAATTCAAAAGCAATATCTGTTCTTTGTGGGAATCACTCGCTCAATCTTGCGGGAGTTCATGCAGCGGCATCTTTCAAACTCTCTGATATCTTTTCACAGTTATTTCACGAAATGTGATATTATGCGTTCGTTAAGCTTCTGTTGCATGTCGTGCTTTGCAAAAAAGTTAGTAAACCGGTTGAAATTTACTTATTGCAACGGTATTCTGCTCTCATCAGCATACATAACACGCATTTGGATTCTTGCACTGCGAGCAACATTTTAAAAATATTTTAGCAGTTATCAGTTATGCTGCACAGCGTAGGATGGGGGCGGCAGAATCGCCGAAACCCAGGGGCGGCAAGCTATGCTGCTACACCACTGCTCGTGCGTAAGCAGCACTTCAGCACGTAGCAGCCAAAATTACTCAAGCTGCAGACCGCGCCGTTTCGACCTTTGCGGTCTCATCAGTGGTGCCCGCAATTGAAGCCTATGCAGGCTGTTTTGCCGGATGTGTGGTTGTCACGATGTCTTATACAGGTGTTTGACATCTCGATCCTTCTCAAGAGTTTTATATTTCCATGAAACCTCAATAGTACAATTGCAATACAGCTGTAGAATCACTGTCCAAGCGATACGTACTTAATTGTACGTAATGCATCTGTGCAGGTGCGCATAACGTTTTTGTCGTTTCAGTCAGCGGTTGAAACTGCAAATATGTTACAAGCAATGTTCCCTCCAATTTTTAATAATGCTGCGCGGAAAAACAAGCGGGTGCGCTGAATCACAATTTTACTGAGCAGAAGTTATTAAATCTATTACACAGTAAGATGTGTTACAGACAAAAACTAAAAATAAGTAGTGGAGGCTGCGCTAAGCATTATTGCAACTGCGCAGAGGAATCTTAGCAGCTGCGCGGCCGCGCAGCTTAGCGGGAACATTGGTTACAAGTGCATTAACCAATAATTAAAACAAAATTTAATTCAACTCAGTGAAAACTACTAAAAAGTGTTTTCTGCTTCTAGACAAATCTTTCCCAAATGTGCAATGATCGCATTTGAGTTTGAAGCCATCCACACCAAAAGTACCTATAAGCTTTGCACAGAAAAACTATTTTAAGTCTGGGTGGATTGTGTCAAGCTATGTATGGTGGGCCTAAAAAGTTTTACGAAGATGAATTTCAGAAATTTTTTTTCATTAGGTCAAGAAATGAAAGGTTATTTATGACGTAAATGTGAAACATCCAGTCTTAACTGACCTGCATTTTAGCCCAATGCTGGATTTCTGGTTTCGGAGTGGTTGATATGCGGTGATTAAAGTGGTTTGTGAGCGCTTGAGGTTGTGAAAATAGATGTTACAATTTGTTTGCTTTCATTTATCGCAAATGTTGTTTTGTCAAATTTTCCTGGATCAGCAGAAATTTGCGACAGCTTTGAGAGCTTGAGGGAATCATGAGAACTGAGTTAAGCGCTGTGATTTTTGATCAAACTAAATACTGTATGCTTACGAACTCCAGTTTCTAGTACAATGAGTCTTCAGCTCCATGTTAATTTGTTATCTCAATCGAAACTGAATATTTAGAATTGTCTGCCAACTTCATGTGTCCATTCATGATTACTTCAGCTTGTGGCATACATTTCTCCGCCGCTAGCGCAATGATCCACCCTCGCAGGTCATCATATTCGTTATTTCCAAAGTCGGCTTTCCCAAGTCTCGTTTTTTGAATACTTAGAGCAGATAAGTTCATCCTCAAGGACTAGTCGACAGTCGTTTCGTTAATTTTTTTCCTGAGATGTATTCGGTACAGTTTTTCCCGTTGTTATGTGATGCCGGATCTGCAATTTTTCAACATGTGACAGGACAAAGTGTATGCAACAATCAGTTAGAAATCTGATTTTGACTGATTTCCGCTTTAGTGGCAGCGCTTTTGTTATAGAGTGCTGATTGGTTTTGTGTCGAACACACTTAGCTTTGAGTGTAGGCTACGGTGATTAAATGCCGACAAGAGTGTAATTACAAACCTGCTTACAGTTTCTGACAAAAGTCTGTTCACCATATGTTTGCTGTGATTGCACTTTCCTTAGAACTAATTCTTTTGACCAAAGCTTTCTCATTCAAAAAAACTGCATCAAATCACTCAACCCTACTTTCGCTTTCCGAAACAGTTGCACTGCCCACTCACTGGAACATCTTGTAACAGGTCTGATTTCGTTTTCCTTCAAAACCTGCGAACGTATCAGTTAAGCTACAGGAATGTTCAATGCTTCAAAAATCGCAGAAATTTCGAAATCACTGCCAGCTATTCATTACCACCAGAGATATTATCATCGATAACTTGGGTATTCTGCTTAACAATAAACTACCACATTCACAGAAGTAATAACGTTATGAACGAGCAATTATAATCCATCTTTGAGCCAAAGCGCTTCAGGTTTCATCAAATTTTATGGCTCGTATTTCGGTGGGGTTTCTTTTTTGACTGGTAGGTCGGACGAGACCAATGATTGATGGCAGCATGGTCGATAATTTGAGGGGAATGATGCTCCAGAAGTCAAAGAACCTAAATAAAAGTTGATAATCACTGGTATTCATTCTTTTTGAACAATCGAATATATTACGTAATTCAATACAAAATTACTATACAAGATAACATATAAATTAATCAACATCAAGTGAACTTGTAACTAAACTAGACAAAGATACAGTAAAACTTCCAATACTGAATTTTTCACAGCTGAAAAACTGCGAGATGATTGATCAACACAGTGTATGGGAGCTGTTATCGCAAATGTGCAGTTGTTTGCTGGTGTTACAACTTTATCAAAATTTATTCAAAATTTTAACTGATCTCTAATTTCAGCTTTTGAAAAAACTTTACCCTTCAGTTTTCTCGTGCTATTCATGCATTGGTTTTCAAAGATTTTGTTGGAAGAGGTGGAAGAGAAGCTGTTGCATTGATTCAAAAACATCTCTTGCCAGAACCGATGGTTTGGCGAGCTACATGGCCCGCTCCCACTTACGTTCGCAGCGAAGGTCGCACTTGGCGCAGTAATCACGTGTCGTTGCTCTCAGGGATGATGAACATCCAGATGATGTCAAGCGAGATTTTATCGAAAGTATCGTGAACACTACGAAGCAAGCCAGCATCCTGAAAAAACACGGAAAGAAAAAGTTTAAGTTTTGTCTTTGCATGAGATGTTAGATATTTGAAAATTTTCTTCAGTGATTGAAATGCATGGTGAAATTTCAAGAAAAGGTTGTAAAAATATCTTGAAAGGAAGGTGTGCTGTCCGATCTCAGGATTTAAACACATTTCGAACTTTTGAAAAGTGTTTTAACGAAAGCAGGTTTGTTGCGATTGTTTCGACCCCAAAAACTCGAGTTGGTTGGAAAGTAAAATTGATTAGTCAAAAAACAATCCAGGTGTCCTACGAAATGCAGAAAGCGACTGAACTATTTTGCAAAATCTCGAGGTTTAACCTTAAATTTCGACGCAACAAACGATGTTTAGTTGAAAAGAGCAGAGCAGTGGCAACTGGCCGTGCGTAACGTACAAGGTAAGATTTTTCTCAGTAAAGAATATTTTAAATTTCCTTGACCTAATAGTGACATGATAATTGCTGATAATTACAATACGTGAATATTTTAATGAGTTTTTTGAATAAATTCTTGCGAACGATGAAAAGCCGCCAAGTTGTGCTTACTCAGACAATGCTTCTCTGGCCACATGAATTATAGTAGCTATCTGTAACTGCCAACAACACTGCAAAAACAATGGTTCTAAATAAATCATGTTCGACTGTTTGAGAACAACTGTTTCCATAGACTTGAACCGAACAAAACAGCTGGAATGAAGCCAGCAGTGCGCTTGAATTGCATTGCATGATTTGTGCCTAACTGGACTTTCTACAGTAATTTGATATTTTTTCAACGAATCGAATAATCCAAGCACCTGATTTGTAGCAATACTACGTTGGGTGGAAATACAAATTTTAAGTTTGTTGTAGACGTTTAGTTTAAGCCACAGTGTGGTTATTTGCTTAAAATTAATCAGGAAAAAAGGCATCACTCAGTCAAGTAAACAACACGTGATACATAGCCAGCTTTTTGAACAATTATATGATTTTGAAATGAAAATTGATGTAAAGGAAAAATAGACAGTCGAAGTCAAATCTTCCTTTATAAAAGTTTAAAAACCCTGCGTTCCTTTTAAATTGTTTGCTGTAGGTACACTGTATAGATGAGCTTTATCCAATTACTTCTTATGTAAAACTTTTAGATAATTTTCAGACTCAATTATCCAGGGATATTTGAAATACCAGCTAGTCACTTATTCGAGCGCGTAGCCTATTGTTTTGGTAAACAAAATGCGAAGCGTCATTACTGATGGTTGCGTTTTTTGAATGGCATGAATTTCTTCAGCACTTTGAACTAACTCCATGCTTTGGAAAACAAAAAATCCGTCTAGCTGGTACGCCCAACCAGCATTGTTGGTGTTCAAAATTTCTACGAAACACGCCTATAAACTTTATTAAAAATTAGATCACGTGTGGTAGATTTGTTCAACAATTTACCCGTATTTATTTGGTGGCAAACAAAATGATGCTGGAAGGAAAATCTAAATATGAAAATAATGCGGAGAAAACAATTTTACAAAAAATTCAATCCGTTTTTGCATCAATTTATAACTGAGTTCTTTGCCTGTTTTCAAAAAAGGAAAAAGAAGGCAAAAAAAATTTAAGTCATCGCCACTTGCGCCACGTCAGTGCTTCCCAACTTTTTTCAATTTGCGACAATCTTTACAGACATTTTTTGGGGCCTACTAATCGTAGTAAATCGGCTAATTTTTGAGAAACGGTTTAGTTAAATCAGGTTTTTTTTAAGGAAAATGTTAGGTACCCGGTATGGATCTGTAGGGACCCGATTTCTCTGATTCTAGGGCCCCGATTTTCTTTGATTTTAAGAACCCGATGATAATTTTCTCTGATTCTAGGGACCCGAATTGGGTCCCTAAAACGCCTTTAAAAAAACCTGGTTAAATACAAAATTTGCATCATTTTGCAATGTTTCACGGCCCTCTTGCAAGAACTTCGCGGCTCATTGGTTGGGAAGCGCTGCACCAGGCTAACCTTTTTGAACGTGCCAGTAGCTTGACCGATGTTGACGTAGCACAAAGCCGATGACACCAGAAAGCTAAAATAGATACTCTTACCTCAAAGATTCTTATCTATCTGTCTCTTGGCGACACTTATATAAGCGTTATCAAGTGTAATTGTAGCATATTTAGAGACATATCGATTCTCTTTGAAGAATATAAAGTTTTTGGTAGGCGTAGGTGAAATACATTGCACTGGTCTAAGTCAGGGGTCTCGAAACTTTTTTGTCCGAGGGCCACATAAGCTATTACACAACATTCCGAGGGCAGGACATCTTACATAATTGATTTTTTCGGGATATGTTATATTCTACTAAATCAATAAGTTTTTCGTAAATATATTATTTTTTTATTGTTCACAAAATGTCTCCGCGGCCCGGATGAAATGGCTTCGGAGGCCGGATTTGGACCGCGGGCTGTAGTTTGGAGACCCCTGGTCTAAGTGTTACATCTCCTAACCCATAAATTTTAGAAGAAAAAAATGGATATTGATCAAACAGGATAGTGGCTGGTTAGCTCAGCACGAAGTGCTTGATCACTCTAGCTCAGGGGTTCCCAACCTTTTTCTGACCATGTACCACTTCAGCATTTCGATGCATCAGCATTTACCCCTAAGAGTTCTCGTGACAAAATATTTTATTGTGACTAATCATAGAAATCTTTAACAATAAACATGTAATGATTTTTTAAAAATAGTATTTACTAATATATGTATAAATATTTGGAAATAAAATATATATTTCCCTGCTACAGCTAACCTTAAATGTACCCCTTCAGATAGGCAATGTGCTCGAGGTTGGAAACCTCTGCTCTAGTCCTTCATTCACTCTACAGGTACTTATCTCAAAGCCAATAAGTATAAACCAGTAGTAAAGCTGCTACCTTCCTCGTAAAAATGGATAGGTTCCGTATTTTGGCAGACCCCAGACGCTTAGGAACGAAAATAACCGTACAAGTGGGAAAGAACGGTAATACACAGTTAGAGAATCGAGACATTCTTCCGTAAGCGGTAAAAATCGCTTAATAGACTTGCCGTGACCCAATTACAAGTTACGACCAGTTTACTGCAGAATTGAACTCACAAAAACGCAAGGTGTCTGACTGCACTAGTCATGGTGGAGGATGTTGACACAATGACCAGCTGAACTTTCTCTGCTTCATCTCTTGTGCTTGCATCGAGTTCTCCATAATTCACGACATCTTCATCCACCAGTGCAGGATCATCCATGTGCGTGTAATCATATTCGATAACGTAATCTTGTTCATTTGGCAACGCCTTTTTTTGATTTCTTGCGCTGGCGACTGCAAAAATCACAAATAACCACAGTCAATAAAGATACATTTGAACAAACTGTATAAAAGATATCCAGTTTCAAGTATTCGTAAACCGTAACATCCACCAACTTCTTCAAAAAAGTGTCACGTACGAAAAGTGTACAACGTTGTTGTGTTAAAATAAACACACGGGTAAAATTGCTGTACTTACCGTAAAATGGTCCGATAGTCTGGGTTATTTCACTGTTTGCGTAATTGGAGCCAGCGTATGCCGCACGTTTCCGACGGAAAGATCCGCTGCAATCCGGTTCGCATCGGGAACTTTGGTCAGTAACGAAACAAACGTAAAAAATGCAATGTATATAGACCGGTAGCTTTGCTGAATTCTGCAAGAAAGCAAGCCCTGCTAATATTCATACAGCTGATATTTACCAGAGACCTCAATTACGTCATTTTGGAGATTGTAGAATTTTTCTTGTGTTTGGCTCTAGAAGTGACTCACAAAAGCGTTTTCCGAAATAAAAAAAATATCTTCCTAAGAATAAAACCACACAGAATCCTATCGAGTTTAATAAATGAAAGAGATATTAAATATAACTTTTCTTAAACAAAAACCAAACGAAAAGTAACAAACCTGATCTCTTAAAGTAGTGCTGAAAAAGCGAGCAAGCACACGTAAATCTCACTCCTTATTTTTAATATTACTGTTCTGAATGCAAGTGATATATCGATCCAAAAAGAATGTAGCTACAGTGTTCTACAAGCGCTCTGTTTGCAGCCAAACGCCGCAGTTTTAAGACCTTACGTCACAATTGCCTACCTCGCAAGAAGTCAATCGCAAAATAAAAGGAGACCCTTTAGGATGTGATCAATACTGCTACTAAGGCATGCTAGCAACCGTAGTATTTTGTCTACTGTTTCTAGCATATTGTTTATAGCAGTGGTTCCCAACCTTTTCAACTTGCGACTCCATTCGAAAATATGACATAAGCTCGCAACCCCATTCAAATATATGACATAAGCGCTCGGCCCCAGCCATTAACTGCAAGTCTAAAGGGGTTCAAATAACAACCAGCAAGATAAAAACACATCATTTTAGATGTTACGTTCACTGTATTTACATTACATTCATATTCATAACAAAGAGCACCCATGCTAATCAGTGGGACGACTGAACTTGCAGCTGTGCAACTAATCTTGAAATTCTTGGGGATGTGTTGGTGAGAACTAATCTCATATCATTCTCAACGTCTGGTGTATTCTTTGAATTTGGTGCGCTGTCATGTTGAATGTGGACAGGGGTTGAAAATCCAGCCTCACAGACAGAGGCAGATATTAGAATTGAAGGGCCTGAGGCAAACTCTTAGAAAGGTTCCCCAAGAGAGTTGTTGAGGAGCCCCCGTTAATAATCGTTTCTTTATTTTGAAAAACATATGACTTGCTTCAAATCTTATTTAAAATGTGGCTTTAGAGAGTTCATAAATTTTTTAACAGAACAATGCAAAAACCTGTTTTTTCGCCGAGACTTTTCGGCCGTTTGTCTTGCAATAGTATTAAAACTTGTTGAAACAGTATTCACTACCTTTTTGGACATTATGACCAAATTGACTTAATTTGTTTGGTCATTTCAAAATAAATTCAGTCAATTACTGGAAAAATCCAGGCAAAACTAAGTGCAAAACTCTCATAGGGTACCCGCGGAATCTCTGAAAAAAGGGTGACCCGAAGTGACTGTTTCTCGTTGACCTCCCCTAATATCCACCCCTGCTCACAGAGGAAGGTGGAAACGAATGGAAGCAGGCAACGACAACTGAGCATAGTTAGTTTGGGTATGATTGCTGCATTGCGCACCAGAACAGCGTCAGGGATTTTCCAGAGAGCAAGTCACGTGTTAAAGAATCATTTCGCAGTTGCAAATATGTTCAATCGTTAATAACACAACTATTTCATTCAAATGGTGAATACAAGACTGCTGCTTCGAATTTCCATTGCAGGATTTGCAAGAGCATTATTTTCTTTAGGATACAACCATTTGTTTGAACCGCAAATTGCACTACCTTAGAAAATTACTTTGAACTTTTATGCACATCACTATCACTTGTTAGGCCTCCTGGTAAGATCCCGCCGTCTGTCACCTATACGCTACGCTACTTTGTACTGGAATCATGACCTTGAACCATAACGAATAAAAAATAATGAACGCAATAGATTATGGAACTATAATCTGTTTTTTAAGGAAAATGTTAGGTACCCGGTATGGACCTGTAGGGACCCGAAAAATTTCCATTATTACCATTTCATAATATTGATTGCAGTATCCGTTCAGATATTTCCCTAGATGATTTTCTCTGATTCTAAGCTTCCGATTTTTAAGTCTAGGACTCGAATCGGGTCCCTAAAACACCTTTAAAAACCTGCTATAATGATAAAAATATCGGTTGCGCTTAGTTGGAATTTCAGCTGGAAAGTATCCACAGCAGGACAAATGTTTACGATGCTGACATTATTTCAGCATCTCTGGCCAGCGCTTAGTTTGTCTAGTGCTGCCGTGTTTCTACAATAGAGTCCTGTGAGAGCTGAAATTTTTTGTCCGCTCCCGCCCCGCAGACCATCCCAACCCGCCCTCACGCACTTTTTCTGTCCCAAACCCGCTTCTGTCTGAAACTCACTAGAAATTCATATCGACTGATGACAAGACTAACTTGTAGCAAAAGCAAGTTACTCATGGTTTTCATTGGCGACCAAAACTTTTCCACACATCTGATCTTCCGCAGTCAACATATTTGTGGTGATAAAAACCAAGTTTCAGTCGAGTTGCGACCAGCTGCGCGTTAAGCCCTGACGTATCGATTTACAAGTGCTGCTAGACTGAATTATTCCTTACCAAGTACGACGGTAGCATTAAAAAATGGAAATAGTCACTTGCCTACCACATGGCAAGAGTCTGAGCTAATGTTTCGCAACAACGGGTTGTTAGGCTACATCATAAGTTTAATAATTTCTTTAGGCCTACTGTCCTAAGCGCAATGCTGGCAAACAACTTTATACATCCACGTGTTTTGTGATTTTTCAGCTGATTAAGTTCAAGGCTTTGGCTGAACATTCAGTTACCCGCACAAAGAATTTCTCATCCCGCGCCCGCCCCGCACCAAGTTCAACCCACGCCCGTTCCGCACGCATAGCAGTGCGGGTTCATGCACCCGCCCCGCAAATGTGAGTACCCGCAACCCGCGCGGGTTAACTCGTCTCGCGCAAGACTTTATTCTACAATCAGGACGATTGAAACTGTATGGAGAAATCAAATAGGAATTACAATGGCGATAATGTGAACTTCACAAAGATCTGTGTTTCGGTTTTGCTAATGTAACAAAATGTTGATATCCGAAGTTCTAAAAATTCGAGACTTCAGCAAATTATTGAAGCTGCTGTTCGCGACCCCGCAGCAACTCCTTTGGGGTCGCGACCCACCCGTTGGGAACCACTGGTCTATAGCTTTGCGCGGAATAAAATGTGTATTTTTATTTGAAGGTGGAGAGTTTCCTGCAAAAGCAAAATTTTACCGTTTGATCTGCCCCAAATGAAAACCCAAAC
>JGI24022J15233_10003990_pt1 | contig 14996 bp, 7 predicted proteins | sample Ectturendosymbi2_FD_15233 | JGI IMG/M metagenome (IMG submission 15233)
TAATGTTCCTTGAAAAAACATCTTCATTCGAGAAACGGCCAATAGTAACCCACATTTACTATGATTGTGACCAGGGGTGGATATTAGAATTCAAGGGCCCGAGACAGACTCTCAGAAAGGAACCTAAAACTGTATAATAAATTTGTTGAAAGCCCCCACTGGCATACTTGCACATAGTTTTTTGCTTTATTTTGAAAAACATAGGAAAAAGCTTTATTTTGAAAAACACTTTAATTTTTACAGTGCTTTTCTCCTGAATGACCAATAAGAACCTGCGGCATGATCACTGCAGTTCAATTTGCAATGCACTGATGATGATAACAGGAGTTATCGAAACGTTTGCAANATGTCGTTTGTATCGTTTTCTCTGGCCGTGAGTTTCATTATACTTGCTTCAGAGCNTATTAAATGTGGCTCTAGAGAGGTTCATAAGCTTTTAACCAAAAATGCGAAAACTAGGTACGAAACTCTTAAGGAAAGACCGACGGCAACTCTGAAAAAAAGGGGGCGAGGCGATCTCTTCGTTCGCCTCTCCTAATACCCACCCCTGAATTAGACCTTATTCCTGACGATATTTTCATTCATCAAACTCTAGTCTTACTTTTGCTTTGTCGCAATAGTGTTTCACTGCTCTGCGCATTTGAGCTTTGGCTTTTTGTTGGTCATCATTGAGTGCTTCTTTCTCAGTGAACATAATGACCATGAAATGCCGCTTTTCGCTGTGCGTACATGACTGTGCCAAGTAAAGAACACTCTTCCAAGCAATCCCTATGTTGAATTAATGACACCCCAGAAGCTTATCCGCTGTCCCGTCTTTTGACCGCAGCTCGTTGTTTTGGTGAAAATTCTGTTGTCTTATTTGTCTCATAATCTCTTCATAAAGGCTTATTTTCCCTTGAAATATATCTTTTCTACATGCCAGTTCTGGCAGTTAATTTTCTCCAGTTTTTCTACAATAGTCCTGAATCTATCGCTCATGAAATATTTAAAGATCAACTGTTATTTCAGGTTTTGTAAAACTCAAGTGGAAGCTTTCAAGTTGGATCCGAACGTGTAGTTTACTTGCACCTCTTCTTTTTGTAATAACGTTATTCTTAATGTTTACAGTATCTAAAGCATTGTTTATGTTGTTTCATCAACATTTTCGTCACGTTTACAGTATCTAAAGCATTGTTTATGTTGTTTTATTAACATGTTTGCAAACAATGACATAGCCAGATAGTTTCGAAGTGACGATCTCCCTTTTAGAATCTTTCTCAACTGCAAAACATGTTGTTCATACAGAAACTCAACGAGCAGGTGCAGCAAATTATTTTTGGAAAAACTGCCATTTCGGCGGTGAGTACATCATTTCATAAACCAGGAAATCGATACGTTTGGTGATTCTGATGATAGGAAATTATCCGATATTTAAACATTTTCTAAAAACTCACCCTCCTTTCTAAATTCTGGCTGCGACCCTGCTGCAAATGATGAAATTTTCTGCAACTCATCAAACTGAGCGCCATGCTATGAAGGTCTTTCTGCCGTTATTTTCCAATGTGTAGACCTTTGATCGATCGGTTTTATATCTCACATATGAAGCGTTAAACTTTTTTGAAAATGCAGAAAATTCTGCGTTGTTGCAATGTCTATGATAAGTTTAACTAAACGCCTTCGTGTGCTTTGCTTCATACACACATAGATTTTTCATTGGAAACAGGCTTGCATGAAAAATGTTTCTCAGTTTTTCACGCAACCATTGCAAATGCGACCTAAAACGAAACAAAGACTGATTCTGTTTCGTGTCGATGAAGGTCATTCACAAAATTTGCACTCACAATTTTTGCAAGGGAAGAGCAGCAAATGCGTTGTTGTCTTTCGTGGTCCAGTATTGACGGTCCTGAATTTTCGAATGCACTAAGTTTTGCTAGCGGAACTTTCAAGCACAACACATTATACCCAAGACTTTTGATTAAGCATGGGCAATGTATTTTGTCACACTTGATGGCAGGAGGGCTTTACCAAGCATTTCTTAAGGCCACCACCGGGGAATCATGCTGGCTTTCATCCCACAAGCATTTCCTTTCGTTGAAACTTTGTGAAGTGTTTCAAAATCTTTGTCATAGTTTTAAGTTTGGATTAGTTGAAGGTTTTGTTAGTTTTTAATCTTTACGACATTCCCTCAAAAAGGAAATTCTTGTTGTGAGGAGCATCATGTCGGATCGGCCATTAATGGCAAAAGATCAGTAAAACAAACAATTGCTTTTTGAGTTTACGTCGTCATTGGAACAGATTGGAATCTAGAAGTCGTGCAAAGAAGAATGAGAAACAAGGCAAAAATCCATGATTTAAATGAGATCGTGTTGGACGATTAGAAACGCAATTTGTTTCCACGTCTGCAACGATTCGTAGAATGAAGCACGGTACGTTTAGCCACAAAACATGAAGGAGATGCTCGGAATCGCTTCGGAAAAAACGGATTTAACTCATGACGTCAAATTTTTCGTAGAACACTAAGTAGCTTGTTTTCTGAGATACCGGCAAACAAACTAAATGCATAATTTGGCTTAAAGGCATGCAACAGTACCGTATTCTTTATAGTGCTTTTGTTATATACTTAATGAAAATAACAATTTTAATGGGGACTAGTTGCATTTAAAAATCCGATTTCATTTGTGGCGATATCAATCGAACAAAATGACGATTCAATTGGTACTGGAGGCCTTTTTGCAGCCAAGTCCCGAAGTGGTGACCACGAATTTTGATTTGGGGCATTTCGACCACGCTGAAAGCTTTCCCAATGAAAACCACCGGATCAGTTGTACTGCAACTACACCATTGGATTGACAAAGGTGATATTTTTGCTACAGACCCTGATCACAACAGGGTATTGCCAGCAAAAGGTCAATTCAAATTATACAATTGTCTAAATAAGCTATCATGGATAACGAAGCTATCTATTAGTAACTCATCAGAAAGTCGGTTGATTTTAGAGGATTTTATATTACAATTACAGCGTTGTATATATTGTTTTGTCCTTTTTAGTGTTGTGTTCACGGTGTTAGAAGAGCACTGGTGTTGCGTTTTTTGACAAAACGAAATACTGTATACAGTAAGTGTTTTATTGACTTGTCAATAATAAGTCAAAAAACTGACCCATTATTAGACTATACCACTGATAGCCTTACAAAAATGACTTTCTGATATTGCCCAGCTTGTGTTGGTTACGCTTGTGTAGTAGTAGGCTGCGATATCAAGAATCAATCAATTAGTAAATGAATCAGTTAAAATATCAATTACGAATTTAGCAAGCTTTTTCAGGATTAATTGCAAAGTCTTTAAAAAACTGAATGGCGATAATCAGATTGCATTCAGTTTTTCAATTAGATAAAATGAATTGTGAAAGAGAAGCTTAATTTTTCCTGACCCCAGAGCGCATTTAGGCGTAGCATAAGCAATAGGCACTGTCCTCTGACATTTGAGGTTATACAGTATTTAGTGAAGTGGATTTACTTCCACACATTAAGCATTGTATGGATGTGGCTGTGGATTTCTGTAGGCGTTACCTTTATCTCGTCTCACGATTGCTTTCAGAGCATCCACAGCAAGTGTCACTTCGGGCCACAACAGCTTTGGCGGCATTGAAAAGTTTCTAAATGTCCATCACATGTATATTATTCCCTTCGATTGCAAAGTGGGCGCAAAACATAACTGACAGGTGGATCTTGTCTCTTGTAGCATCTGTGCGTGACCGGAGTCATCACCTGAGGAAAAGCCAAACTTTTAAAAGTTTTGTAATGCAAAGGTAACTTCGCGTGGAATTCATCATCTATCGTCTGCAGGATGTTTTTGTTTGCGACGTCACCATGCACAGCTGCTTTCTGGGAAGGAAGCAATCAATCGTTAAGATTTTAAGGATTACAGTATGAAGGATAGAAGTGAGAGGACCAGAGGTATTGGGGCTACACCTTTGAATACAAGATACAAAATGAAAAGCTTCATCAAATAAAACTACGACAAACGAGCAGGGCCGGCAATAGCAGGTGCGGTGCCCAACGCAAGATCTAAGCGCGGGGCCCCTTGAGCAGCGATTTTATGACTTCATCGTGTTCAGTCAACCGTGTTACGATCGTGGTAGAGCGCAGATGCAAAGCACTAACACGAGAGTTGAGCACGTTTGCTAACGTTCAATAATAGAGGAAATTCGCTAGTTCTGACGAGAGCGTTATTTGTTAACAATGAAATTTACATGGCGTTTCTACTGAATTCTCAAGTGCAAGGTGTATCTGGCAAAAATGAGCAACCTGCCCAAACAAACACCACTAAGTTGCGGGGCCTCAGAGGAGCGGGGCCCAATGCAGCTGCATCGGTTGCATCGGCTTAAGGCCGGCCCTGGTTCTAATGAGAGCATTGTTTGCAAGCAGTGAGGTTTATAGACTGTTTCTACTGAATTATTGGGCGCAAGGAGTATCTGGCGAAAATGAACAACCTGCCAAACACCATGGCTCGGGGTCCTCAGAAGAGCGGGGCCCAATGTAGCTGCATCGGTTGCATCGGCTTAAGGCCGGCCCTGCAAACGGGGACGCCAAGTCATCTTTTCCTGAAGCGAATTAGACAGCTGAGAAGTACTGAAGAGACTCCATGTTTCTTTTGTTGCGCTGTTGGCTTGAACGTTCAACGCCGTTGTTTCGAAAGTTCGACTTTGATGTCGACAGTGTTTGTACTTATTAGTTATTACATCAAAAGATTGGAACCTTTGCCTAATCGTCTAGATTAAAAGCGACACCAACTTTACACAGAAGTTCATAGGATGTCTACACGGCAAATTACAAATTGAAGTGAAGCTAAGAACAGAAATGTTTTGTGTTTTGATGTTTTCAACGTCAACGTTCATTAGGTATGATGAAAGCCCAATTCCATTATGGTGCAGCATTTGATTCGTGGTTAAACACCAGTCCTTAACGTAAGACAGGATAACACAAGAGCAGTAGCGTCACGATTTTCTGCGATGCCGAGGAAGATATGTCTTAGTATTTTCAGCTGTTAAGTTTTGGTTCTCTCACACTAGAAGCTAAGCTCAAAAATACAGCAATTAATATTTAAAATCAGAGAACAGTTTGTTCAAACGAAAACGGTAGACTAGTAGCAAAGTGCTGAATGCCATAAACACTGGCTTTCTGCTGCTCAGTTAAAGTTGAAAATGTGTTAAATGGAAATAGAATGGAAAATCAAAACACTCATGCAAACCTTCAAAGTAAATTTTGAAATGAAAACATTTATTTTGGGTAAACCATTGTGGTAATTGCGTTATGTCCGTCGGCTAATTGTTATGATTGATTTCCCGCTGCGCCGAATGCAGGCGTTTGTCACGCGTACTCAGTCCCGTTACCACGGGAGGCCTTCGGTGGCCTTAGTCCCCTCAAACAAAGCGCCAAGCCCCCCAAATTGAAACATAAAACACTATGAATCAGTGGAGTTTTTGCCAATTTTTGTAATGTCAAGCCCCCCCCCTCCCCACACAAACGCAAAGCCCTGCAGAAAGGCAATGCCACCCTATTGAACACTTTCTGGTGACGGTTCTGCGCGTAATGGTCTGCTTCGGAGATTACGTTAGCAAGCCTGTACTGCAATGTGTTGAAGGTTCATTGAGTTACTTACTGCATCCGCGTGCGGACGGGACTACGCAGTGCTACTTAATGATTTAATTTGCTTGAAGTTTGTGCTTCGTTTTTGAATATGTTAAACTAAACTTGTCACAACCATCTTCTAATTCCGATTACGTCCTCACTAGCACTTGTCGTCAACGAAAGTTGTGCCTGCTGGGACATAAATTGTGCTCAATGGCCTGCAGTAACGACATAACTGCCCAGCGCCCAATTACGGATTTCTTTGAAAGCTTTAATTTGCTTTAATGAGCAGTTTTTGGTGATCTTTCAGTAGACCCGAAATGATTGCTCCTTGATGACGTCAATATACGAAGTAAACCAATATCCCATGCAGAAACATTGGTGACTACCATTTGCATGCTTCGCAGCTGAAAGCAATGTGCGAAACAGTTTATGACAATCACGTGGTATATTCTAAATAAAATAATGCTTTAAATTTCATCTTACATTCACTTACCTGCGAGGTTGGAAAGAAACCTGCGCTGAAGATAGAAAATTGCGATCATGTTTTGCAATAATCAGAAAAAATGGCGCAACTTTTTCTGGCATTTACTGCTGAATGCAATCTATTCAACAAAAACACACATCGAAGATGTTGAATGGTTGTCTTTTTGCATAGAATTTCTTGTAAAACAAACTCTCATCCACAACTGCGGCCTACGGGTTTTGAGCTATTTTTGAGTTTTTTTGGTAAAAGCGTCATCAACATACTTACTCAATTACCTCAAACTGAAATCTTTTGCCCCAAGGTGAAAGAGTGGCGCATCTTGCACCTTAGTTTTGGCTACTGGAAAAGCTTTACAAGACTTTAAAAGCCTAGATCATTTCTTTATTCAGTATCGGTGGAACCAATCAAAGATACCAGCTGATAGGATCCCAAATGTTGTTTGTTCTAGTTAGGGGTGAGCGTAGAACTCATGCTTGACTATTGTGGCTTTGTGAATGGACTGGATTACAGCCAAAAGTCTGGAAAAGTCACCACCGCGAATGGGCATTGGGATTGGAGGCCGGCCGCTAGTTGCAAATGAAATATGTAGCACATTTTCCAGCAATACTTGTTCCACGCGCCATTTGTATGATGCCTTGCTGCCATATCTGAGAAAACAACTGTACTGCCGTGGTACCTTCTGTACAGTAATTGCGATATTGCTACGCCTGCAATTAGCATTACAAGCGATATTTCATGTGTACAAACGTGCCACCACAAGCAACTAGGCGTATTCGACCTCATAGGAAAATTTTTACCCAAATGTTGATGACAACGAAGTTTATTTTGCAGTATAATTGACTCTCAGACAATCACTTCATGGCAAGAAAATTTAAATTTATGAAAAAGTACACATATTTCTGCTCAACGTCGGTTTCCGTTGAATGCCCAGGTCAGGCATTCGTTGGTGAATATACTCGTGATGGCAGCAATATTGAATTTTCTGACTTTATGCTGCGGGTTTGAACATGAAGTGAGTCAAAGCAACAACTTTTGGAGAATATTCCCAGCTTTTCGAATTGATATAACCACCTCCCTGTAGTATTCCACCTGTAAAGTTTTAAGCAATGGTCATATCAATGTTGAGAGAAAGTTGCGCCAAGTAATATGTTAATCTGCAGAGGGAAATAAAGCTGTTAACGATTTGATCGAATAAAATTCAAAGCAATAGAAAAGCTTCTTGGCATCTGTGTGTTGGATTTGAGAAATTCATTTTATTTTGAGGTGAATGCTAGGCAAAAAGATTCCTGATCATATGCTAAAATCCGCATGAATTTTAATAACATAATTTTATGGGCACAAAAATCTTCTGGTAACACATAGCATAAAATTGGCCAGAGTTGCACGTTCTTTTATAAAACACGGGTTTGTTAGTGCCTTTTGAAGATCCCGAATTGAACGTAACCGCTTTTTCCTCTCTCTCGTCAAGTCTGGTCACAGTCACCGCTGGTGCGAGCTGTACGGGGTTTTAGTGCATGCACTGCCAGAGTTTTGAGCTCTAGAACGTCATAAAGAACTGACCGAGGACAGACTCAGGAATACATAGAAGAGGACAGACAGAAGAATGTATATGAAAAACTGAAAGCAAATGGTTTCATACGAAACTACTAGACATATATAAAATTTCAAAATGCTACAACATTACCTTGGCTATACTACCCTGAAAAGTTAACAGCAAATAAAAGAAATACTGCGATGTAATGCTTTACAAGTTATTGCCTAACCTCAAGGACAAACCTTTCTAGCGCTAGCTTTTGCGCAAGCAAAGTTTTTCTGTAATCAATCCCAAACGAAAGGCAATTTGCCAGCATAACAATTAATCTATTTCTAAATCTTAGCATAGCATCTGTTTTATCTGTATTCTGATTACTATAGAAACAAGCTGTACAAGTTTCGAGGAGGGCCTCAGAAGCTAGGGGTGTCCGGCATCGCTCTTCGTGCCCCTTGGTAAAATTTCTGTCGGCCTTGCTCAATGGCGTTGCAGAGTTCCAATTTGAATCTTGCAAAAGTACACTTAAAAGCTTTAGGTTTCCTGTAAGATTTTGAGTAATCAGCCGACTGGGCTCTGCTTTCAACTTTTTGCAATGATTCAAACCTGCACATGTCTATATTCAAGTAAAAAAATTCTCACGCGGAATTGAAAGTATTGAATTGTGAAACAGGTTTTCATGACCTTGAGAAAGTATTGAATTTCGCCAAAATGCACATAAAATATTGAAAAAGTATGGAAATCCCAAATTCAGCCATGTGTTTATTCAAATTTTTTCTTTACCACTGATGACAGTTTTGCAAATTTTGTTTGCTTTTTGTTCTATGAATGACACTTTGGAAAAATGAAGATAAGTGATGGTACTCAAGTTTTTTCATTCAGTTTTAAGAAAGTATGGAAAATGGTTTTTGAAAATGTGTGGAAACCCGGAAGTAAGTCGGCTACTCTCCACAGTTGGGATAGGCCTATAAGCAAGGAATGGATCAGCAAAAGGTTAATAGGAAATCGATTTCACGTAAAATTACGCACCCTCAGTCCTTTAATAAAATTTTGCTGATCGATTCCTTACTTACCCCCATTGTGGGGAGTACTTCCTTACAAATGTAGCCAACATTTATTTAAATGACTCACAAATAAAATCTTGACTACTTTCATCAGGCCTAACCACATCAAATCCATTTCAACATGCGTATGTCAAACCACCAAAGCTCAAACATTTTCTTAAACATCAGATCTGTTGCCGTAACAAGCACGTAGGCCGTGGTTGTTGCGACATATCAGGGCGTGTAACAACATACCGTACTCTAAGTTTCACCGCCGCTCTAAACTCATGTGCAGTAGCCGTGGGCGTCAGCAGGAAGTTTTCCATGGGGGCGGTAACGCCGACATGTTGCTGATCCGTTTCAGGTTGCTGACAATGTAACGCAAATGGACGTTAAGAAAACGCTTTTATACACAACAATAACCCTTTCTACACCGCAAAGAAAATTCCCCATGAAAGCACGCGCTCCGTTCTCATCCTTTTTGAAATCGTGTTCAGGTGGGGCTGCATACGAGTTTTCCAGAAGGTCGTGCTTTCTACCTTTCTTTACAGCTTTTATTGAATTGGGCTATATAATCCATTATCGTTATCATTGTGAACTGCAGACACCTGAGTCTGGTTTGGACTTGAAATATCCACAACTACGTTTGCGGTAATCTCGCATTAGACTGTGCGTGTTGAACCTCACTTCTCATTCTTTAGACTGCAATGTTTTCTACACTTTGGCCATCAGAACTGCTTTTACTTTTCGCAAACTACCTTTTTCTTCTAACAGCAGGTCACGATCGTCTGTAAGCCAACATAGCAATGTGCAGTTTTTAATTTGAAATGAAATGAACAATGACGCCAATACAGCTGCGCATCTGTCTTGTGGAATAAAAGTCAACGGTCAACAAAACCTCACAGGTTTTATTTAGCAGTGTCTGGTGGATCACGGATGACATGCTAGTTATCATTGTAATGGAAAAGTACTTTCGACTTGGATTAAAGTACCTTATTCCTATGAAAAAAGTTGTTTTACTGTATATAAGTTACTGNACTAATNATATACATAGACTATTCCAGCACCTACATTCACAAGTTCACTCCGAATATATATAATAAAACCAACACCTCTCCTCGTAATGTCCCGCTGTTCTGTTGCCGAAGTGTCAACCCGTTTTTAAGTAAAGCTCTTCTTTTAGTTGCTACGTCTCACCAGACTCGCTACGTTACTTCTGGCGGCCAACAAGAAGGCAGCTGCAACAAAGCGAGAATTCGCTTTATACGCTGCGTTTGCCGCTGGACTATCTGGATTTAACTCACACAGACGGGGAAATGGCCTCCCCTGAAACATAACCATAACAAACGATGATAAAGGGGGAACTCCGCCGTCACAACCGCGGTTCAGCGCACAGTGATGTAGGTTAAAGATTTCCAAGTTTAATCGCGAACGAAATCTTCGATTACGATTAAACTGGCAATGTAATCGATTACGATAACGATTACATTTCAGTTTTGGTCAATTCAATCGATTACGATTACTCAAAAAACTGTAATCGATTACGATTGACGATTACGATTACCCCATGTCTGCTTGTGGATGCATTGCTGCATATTCACTCGTGTTTCTTTTCACGCAGTACAAAAGTACGTGGCTTACCGCTATCGGCAGTCAGTCATTGTCTTGCTGCATTACCTACCAAGATGTCTGCAGTGGATGCATTGCTGCATATTCACTCGTGTTTCTTTTCACACAGTACAAAAGTACGTGACTTACCGCTGTCGGCAGTCAGTCATTGTCTTGCTGCATTACCTACCAAGATGTCTGCGTTCAATAGCAAAATACGGCAAAGAATACGCCTACTATCGAACTTGAAGTGAAACTTTGAAGATTTGTTGTCATGTTATTCTTACGCAATATAGGCAAATATCAGAAAAAGTCCCTCCCAAGTTTGGCCACGCGAAGGATCGGACACGAGTGAACTGCAACCTTTTGACAGCATGACACTAGAACAGTGAACCTGTTGTCTCTTGTGCAGTGTGAATGTCATACCGGTGAATAAACTGTCATTACAAAATGAAATCANTTAATCGAAATTCAGCTGATGACTTGATGTTTTCTTGAAAATTTTGGTTCTTAGATTCAATTTCAAGGGAGGGAGAAATACCCATTTTGCCCCCCCACCTGCAGACGGCCATGGCAGTAGCATACTGCGTGCACCTTGAACGCTGGATTCCAGTGCCATTGTGACGCAACTCTAGAATGAGAGCTCGCAATCCTGGCTGTCTGGAAGGACTGCGACGCAGCCATCAGTCCAAGCACGCGCGGGCGCTGATCACTGGCGAAACCTAATTACCGTTCGAAACTGCTCGCTTTGCGAACCTTGTTGGACTTGATAAGATTTTGCAGTTGGGTAGCAGCCGCTGGCATTCGACATTTTTGCAAAGGTTAATTATAGCAACCGCTGATATTTGATAGTTCGTTAATTATTACGTAATATTCCGACCTCAATATGTCTCCCCCGACATGCTGCAGCCGGGAGCAGATGTCCCTCCATGCCCCCCTAGTTACGCCACTGCTGGTGTCGATTTTGCATTTCATAGCGTCTTCACTCCCACCGCAACGCAGTTGACTGGAGTAGCAGTAGCAACGAACACACAGATACTTGAAAGAACACAAAAATATACAGGTGCTTAACCAGATTTTAAGGTTTGTTGCGGAAAAATACAATATTAAGGAGGCAAGACTTTTGTTTTTTTTATATGTTTTAAAAAAATATTTCTGGGCACCACAAAATTTAAGGGGGAACAAAAGAGTTGGGAGCACTGCCCCCGAATGTCCCCCTGTCACTACGGGCCTGATGGTAAATAATAATAGAAAACATACACTTTTTGACTCTCGCAGGATTACTTTGATGAAACACAAGCATATATATATGATAATGAGCATAGGCATAGATGGTGAAACCACGGTTGCAATAATGTTTAGCACAGGTGCGTACTGCTGCGATGAGTTCCCAGCAGACCGATTTGTAATATGCATGGGGACTTGGAGACTGAGAAGGACCAGGGGTCATTTGGCTGAAGACCTCTCGTGGTCACAGCTTCTTATAGCCCAAAAGGAACAGTTAATAGAAGTGTAAAAGTATGTTGCTGTGATTATAAGTTTAAATATGCGCACAAACCTCAAAAAAAGAGAAATATTTCTGGTTGAACCAGTTTCTAGTCTGTTATGCAGTTTAAAACGTCTTTCACGCAAGCACTTTCATAATATTGTTAAAGGCTGTTTCACATTTTTAAGAAATTTAAAGAAACTGCAAAATATTCACGAGCTAAATAGGACAAGTAAATAAGGATTTTTGTTGTTTGTTTTGACTGAAACATCGTCTACACTGAGCGTCTTACCTCAATGCTTAAAACGTATTAATAGGACTATTCGTTATTTTACTTGTTAAAAGTGTAGATAATGCACTCAAGTAAGTGGCAGTCGTAAGTTGTCCTCCCTTCTTGTGATAAAAATATGGCAGCCCTATTGAGCTTATTAATCAATAAACATGGATAGAAGAAAGGGGGATCATCACCTTCATTAGTGTAGAGCTTATCCAAGTGGTTCTAAAAAACGTAAAAATGCAAAAGAGGCAAAAATGAGAGAGGAAGAAGTTACAGCTATGTCAAGAAACATTCAACTTGCTAGTTTACAGTGACAGTGAAGTCCAGCGGAGACATTTCTGCGGAAATTGTACGTGGACAGAAAATCGAAGAACATGTTGTTAAAGACTTAGATCAACGTAAAGATGAGAATAGACCTAGTTTAACCAGCGGTGCAGTAGCAGAAGAAAGTCAAGAAGTATCATCGGAAAACACGATAGATGAAATGGCTGACGCTATCACTGGAGGCAATGATATCGGTCTCTAATCAGCCAATATACCGGAAAGTATGCAGGAATATTGGTTGAAAAATGAAACAGGTTCTCTTTGACATTGTCATTAAAAGTTATTTTTAAACCATGATCTTCCACAACACAGAAAAGACAGAGATTCGCTACGGAAATGCACCAAAATTTTCAAGTTTTATTCGTCGTCAGGACCACAACGGCAAAGTAGTTGACAGAAACTGGCTTTGCTTTCTCCTTCACCAACTGGTGTTTATTGTTTCGCTTGTAGACTGATGCGCACAGATACAACTAAATGTGCGCATTCCCTGATTAGAAAAGGAATCTGCGACTGGAAGCACGCCCTTGAAAGTCTGAGAAGCCACGAGCAATCAATGTAAGGTATAGATGCCATGATTACGTTTAGTCGCAGATGTAATTTATCACTACGAAGAATTGATACGGAGCTATCCAGTCAGGTCAATCAATGTGAACAATATTGGAAATAGCTTCTGCCTGCAACGTTTGGTTTCTGTCGTAAAATTTGTTGCTGGGCGAGGACTGGTGTTTTGAGATGATGAAAACGTTGGAGCGCCCAGAATCTTTTTCCAAAAAAATTTCAAACTTTTTTCAAGTAAAAGTTGAAAAAAAGAGCATGCGATACTTCTGGTGACCGGTTTTGCTACAGTTTCACAAATCGCTAATCATTGTCAAATACTGTGTTGCATCATAAAGTTTTGTTACAGTTGATTAACAAATGTGACGTCACAAGATTATGTTATACGTATTAAGCCTTTTAGCGTGTCATCGATTTTAGAAGCGGATGGGGAATATATTTGTAGGCCTACCCTATTGTGGTATGTCAGTTAGCTGAAAAAGTTCTTTTTGCTCAAGGATTTCCCAGTGCCAGATTTAGATGGTGGGGGACCTGGGGCACAGGCGTGGTGGGAGGCCCATGTTCGGATACAGAATCTTTACATATAGGATGATCGATGAAGTCGCTAGTGTTTCCACGGATCATTAATCGATGACACGCTAAAAAGCTGAAATATATTACTTTGGGAGTATGTGAAGCAATAAACGACATTACCTTTAAATAAATTTTACTTGGAAAACTTCATTCGGAGCAAATGTTTGGAGAAAAATCAAATACTTCAATTTGATTTGTGTTAAACTGTGACAATTCAAGTTAGGCATACACCGGACAGAAGGTTGCAAAATTCTGGAAAAGTAAATTCAGACCACGGTTAAGAATCTGTAATAACAATGGAGCCTAAAGGAGGAAGTCGCATCAAAGCAAAGCGTGGAAATTCAACTAAGTACGTCTAGAAGCTTTCCTTCTGTTGGTAAAATGTTTTCAAGGCGCCTTTGAACTGCTGTTATCAGCTCATGAAAATAGAGCAGGAATTGCTGGGCATTTGGCACGTTGCCTGTGAAGTAAATTTTTATAATATCCTACTTTTTTCACTTGGACAGCTATCAACCTTTTCATTTTTATTCGCAAAACTATTTCGCGTGGTTTCACGGTGGTTAATTCAACAATAGTTGCATTGCTATTGTGAAGGTTTTGAAAATGGAAGCTCCGCACTTGCGAAAGTGCAATATTTCAAAAATATTTGCTCACACTATCTCACGACGCCTTGCAGCACATTGTATTAGCTTGAACTGTTGCAAGAATGTTATGATGAAGGTAAACAAAGACATTAAGCGTCAAACGTGTTATTACAGCGCGATTAAGCGTTTTGCTACTGAAAGCAGAGCATGACTAAATGTTTTGCATCGAGGTGATCGCTTCCTTTCATCTTGTTATCGCTGATTAATGATCAACCAGTCAATCAAGAAGCATGAGTTCACTTTGTACGCTTCATCATTCAGGAAGCCATATGTTGCAACCTAATTCAATCAGCTATCAGAAACATTGTTGACGGATGACCTTTCGAACGTGTGACTTTCAGTTGCAGTCGTCTATTTGTTGACGTACGGGATTGATCCACAATATTTTCAAAGACTGAAGCAGAGAGATAGTTGTTGTGAATCTCTAGTTTTGGAGGTACATGTGGCAAAATTTATGACGACTAGTTCAAACGCTGGAGCATTTGACATTTCAATTGTTAAGTAAATGCATGCAAAATATACTATTATCTGCACGAGTTTGTAGGATTTGGCCAAAAATCGTGCAGAACAATTCACCGCGAATCTTCTGTAGCTAAGTGTATGCCATGTTTTGCTAAGCTGAGCTGTACTAAACCGCAGTATTTATTTTAATACAAGTCTTTTTGTAAAATTCAATGTCCATTCACATGCGCTAGTAATAGTGCACAAGAAAGAAAATGTCTAACCGCGAACGTAATGTTTTGTCATACCGGTAGTTTGCTGAAGCTGCAGGCTAAATTAAACGCGACACCTATAGCTAAATCTCTTGATCAATTTCTATGCCATGTTCTGCTGTGAAGGATATCTGCTGTAGCTAAGCCTC
>JGI24022J15233_10003991_pt1 | contig 14996 bp, 10 predicted proteins | sample Ectturendosymbi2_FD_15233 | JGI IMG/M metagenome (IMG submission 15233)
CATATTCTGTGTTGTCTACATGAAACCACTCAGTCTCTGATTGCTCTGGAGACTGATCAACCAGTGTTCATTCCAACTGCTCGTGAACAAACATGGCAAGGCTTCCTGCTAAAGACTAACCCAGCTCCCAGCTATTAAGAAAAGCTTTTTTCACTTGCTGCAAATGGCACACTGCTGATGCTTGGACAGAAACAAGGCTTTCTGGGACATATTATCCAATGTTGGAATGAGAGCAACCTCACTCCTGTGGTATGGCACCACTGCATTATTCACCAGGAAAACCTTATTGCCTGTGACAGATGTCATAATATCATCTGTGAACTGGATTCGTGCTGATGCTCTTAACCAACATGATTTCAAACAATTTTTCACCAATGTTGATGCTGACTGTGAAGACATGCTATTGCACACTGCTGTTTGGTGAGACCACCTACCTAAAATTTAGATTTTTAATATAAGTTTGGAAAGTTGCTGCAAATATTGTCACATACTCACATTGCCTTTATGTTGCAAAAATATTGTTACACAACAGATGCTTCTGTTTCAAATTTTAAGAATGAGTTATCTAATGAGCTGCTTTTTTTGTAAAGTTTTTATCAAATTGCTGCAGAAACAAGGGGAAAAGGGGGAATTATCAGTTGTGGAGAGGTCTAAACTTGTTGCATTGCATGAAGAAGAGTACTCAGATATAGGCAAATATCCTAAACACTGAAGTTCAGCAAGGCTGCAATCCATCGGGCAGTCATCACATTCAAAGAGTTTTGTAGTTTTCAGGATGTGCATCCAAGGCAGGTTGCTCAAGGTTACTAGCTAAAGAGATGATCATTCAATGAAGAGAATGGGAGTGCGCTTACCCAAGACTTCGAGCTAAGATTCGCTTAGCTTTGTTTCTCACATTGCAAATGTCAGTACCTCTACCCTAAAACATCATTTGAGTAATGAGTTTGGGCTCACAGCCTATGAATATTTACACGTTTTATGAAAGCTAAAAAGTTTGTTTTTGTGAAGACTCGCCTTGATAGCACTGCTGAAAAGTGGGGAAAAGTGTTATTTTCCAATGAGTCAACTGTGCAAAAGTTTGCATCTCACAAGTGTCTTGTTAGAAGACCATTTTGTGTCAGATTTAAAGATTATTATACCATCAAGAACATGAACCACCCCTAAGTATCATGGTCTGAGGTGCAGTGTCTAAAAATGTTGCAGCTGGTTTGTGTTTTATTCAGCCAGGTACCACCACAAATGATGCCAGATATCTACATCTCCTCAAGGGCAAGTTATCCCAAGAAAAACACACAAACAAACTATCCCTCCGTGCTAGATTGACTGCTTCCACTAATTACATGTGATATCCAAGACTTTTCCTAGTTGGCAATTGCCATTTTAGAGTGTCATGTCCAATGCTTTGTTGTTTTAACATTTCTATTCAAGGTCTTTGTCACCAATGTTGTATCTGCAGACAGAACTAAAGCAATATGGTGAATTTTTGCACTAATTGTTTTAGTTTCCACTATTCACCAGAAATACTCAATTCAAAATGAACAAGAACCTTAACTTTTAGAATGCAATAATTCAGAGGCCTGTAGTGTAGATTGTTTACATTTACTAGTTTGATTCATGTATAACATAGACCAAAACTCTAAAGGAAAATGCTTTTTATGCTTCCACATAACTACTTGTTCTGACTTTTGCAGACTCAAGTTAAATAGCAACTGTTACAACTTGGCGTTTTGATCTTAAAACACTGATAGTTGCTCTCAAATCAGACACGAATTCAGGTTAATAAAGAATGATCATTTTCAAATGTAAAAGTTCTACAGTCAGTGAAACTAAGATTTCAAACTCATATTACCTATTTATTCCTCAAGTAAACAAAGCACTGATTTACAATAGGATTATGAAGGCATATAAACTGATAAAAGAAATCATATCTACACAAATAGTCTTCTGTTAACAAAACTCAAAAAAGGAAATCCTTGTATTAAGTTATGGAATCAATAAACAAAAAAATTGATTGGATTTTTGGGATCAGTGCCGAAAAATCATGCAGACACACTTAAAAAACAAAAAAGCCAGTGTTCTGCTCTATAAATTATATCTAAGCTTGATGTTGAAAGTCACATCTGATGCATTGTTATCACTTGTTTCCATATTAGAGCAGAGAAAAGACAATTTGTAAGTGGTAAAGATGCTCCAGATCTTGACCAGTTTATGGTTGAAATGTGTTTTGCAAGCATGTTTGTGTGTTGCATGTTTAAAATTCATTATGACATTTTTCTGTGGACAGTATTTTTTCAGTTTGCAAATGTCCAATCTTCATGCTTTTCAAGAGGGTGTGGCTTACAAGTAAGCACAATTGGACTTTGTCCTCTTTGATTCTGCTAGCTAGATGTTTTCCATGTATTTGTACATTTGGTTGTATTGAAGTTTTCTATGTGTTGTTATCTGCAAGAAGTTTGCTGCACTATTGTTAGGCTATGGACTGATTTACACAAGGTGTTCCACAAAGTATAACATGAGTGTTAATTTGACCTTTTTGTTGACGTTTGTGCAATATGAATATCTGTAAAAATCATGAACAGATTATTTTATCTTTTCTTGAAAGGCAAGTAACAGCATTTACACCATTTGCAAATACAGTATTTGCATTTTTAATTATGTGCGGTGAATCCATAACGGTGATTCTGTTACAGGTTAGATTTTTAAGAGCAAATATGATAAAAATAGAAAATGTTTTACGCAGAAAACATGTTTGTACATCTGTAATCCAAAATCGTCGTCTTTTGTCTTCAAAGTAATTAAGATTGCCACAATTTTTCCACCCGTATTTTGTTTGAAGTACAAATTTTTGACATAAAAGCAATATTAAATCTTTTATTGAAACAGTATCAGCAATTGTGTTGGTATTAGTGATACTGGAAAAACTAGTGTAATCTCCTCTTGCAGGTTCCCATGAAAAAAGGCAAAGTTCAAGTTCTACTTTTTTCTAACTTTTCCTAAGTTTCATCTATGAACACTGTTTGTTCAGTGCGGATGGAATCTAAGCTTTGCATGAAATTTTGTATTGATATTAAAGCTGTCTTCCCAATTTACAGCGCATTCTTTCCTCCAAGAATATAATATGGTGACTACTTTCATACATTATAATGNGTTATTACCAAGGTAATGTCAAACTGCGCTTTCAGTTGAAGTGAAAGTAGATCAAAAAANAGTTTTGAATTGGAAATCTTGGTATTTGTCTGCCCTAGTTGCATCGCTTGCAAGAAGCNGAATATGGGCAGCGCAGTGTACTATTTTATTCCAGAAATTCGTGTTTTTTTATTCTTTTTGACAAGTAAGTTTTGCTGTACGTATTTAACAAAAAAATTTTATGGCAGTAATGGACCGTTCGAAGTTACGTCGTCAGAAAAGAAGACTCCACCGCAGTATCATTCAAAAGCTACCTTCCCACATCCACTTCTTCTGCGCGAAACTTACAATCAAGAACTTCCGCAGCCCCCACCACGGAGTATCTACAAGCGAAAAAGGCGTTCGAGGAGGCGAGCCAGACTTCTGATACGTGACCAAAGAAACAATGCCAAGTTGAAAAATTGTAATTCGCTTCCCCACGGTGATTCGTGCCAATGTAAAAGATGTATCCCTGGTGTGCTGATTGGAAAACGAAAAATTAAAAAAAGTGGTGAAAATGTTGAACAACACCCTATAAAAAAAATCAAGCTATCTGATGACACGCCATCAGCTAGTTCCGATGATGAAGGAAACTTCAAAAAGATGTGTCATGAAGAATTAGCTTCGCCCTTAAAAAATTTAATCCCAAGAAAAACCCACCCACAAAAAAATGATGTGCAAAGAAGTCCTATTATTAAAATTACGTTCAAGTCTCCGGGAGGCCAAGGAAAAGTAATAAAAATTCCATCGAGGATCCACGGTTCGCCAGTCAAAAATGATGATACTGTCTGTGATAGACAATTACAGTGTGTCAAAAAAATCGAACACGAAATTGTGAACAGAGAGATGACAGAAAACGAAGCAATGAAGGAGTTGAAAACCAGAAAAAGAAGAAATGAAAAATCTTCTTTTCAACCACCAAAGCGGTCGCCACGATTTGGTAAAAACAAACTCAAGCAAAACCATGCTACAAAAGTGTTACAGCGTGTCCGGCGTCAATCACTTTGTGTGCATTCTGGTGCGCAACGTGTAAACTCTTCACCATTAGAAAAAACAAAGTATGGTGGTAGAGATTTAAGAGTTATTCTTCAACCTATAGATGGCAAAACTGGATTGGGAAAGTGCAATCCAATCATCAGCAACAAAACAAATTCCATTCCTGTCACGTTAGCAAGGCGGCAGCGAACACCAGCAAAGGAAGAAGTTGAGCGCATGTCCAAAAATAATTCTCCGCCGAGCAAGAGCATCAACGTAACAAGCTGTAAAACACCATACGGTGTATTCACGCAAGGTGATGTGGTTTGGGCTAAGCTCAGGGGTTACCCGTGGTGGCCCAGCCAGATAAACAAGCTGATTGCCACAAAGATCGATGGAAGATCATTGCAACAGGAAGCTGTTGTTGCGTGGTTTCAGTGCAACACCATTTCCACAATTCCTGTCAAAAACATAGAGTCTTTTGAAAAAGCATTTGATGTCAGGTAAGGCAATTTTTGAACGTACCCAGTTTTGATTTGTGGCCGTATTTATTGCTGTGACTAGGAGTTTGACGTTTCGCAAATAATTTTTTTTCCAATGATGCATTGTAAATGATACATACATATCCACGCAGTGTTTCATGATTGTATGAAAAAATACGACCGTGCATTTTCATTTATTCCTGGCAAAACTGATGCACACGCTGATTAACAACGGACCTTTTGCACCGAAGCGCTACACTCAGACTACTGCTGTGCATTGGTGCAACAGATCATTGATGGAATTTCGAAACAAGTCTTTTTAGTGAATCTTGGTCTCGGAGAATGCAGGTCTTGGTATCAAGCCCTTTGTTTCAAGACTTTACTTGACACTTTAACTTGACCTTTTGTAGGAAGTATCACAAAGCTTTTTCTGAATCTCTAGAAATAGAGGCGGGTATTAGTTTAAAAGAAAAAATTTGATGTCTTGGTTTGCAACTATCAAATTTCGTTTTTTTGACAAAATATCGGTCTCACAGTTTAAAACAAATCTCAGTCTTTCAAATTTAGTTGTCGACCACATTTCTACGACAGGCAATGGTCTTCGCAGGCTTAACTAAAAATCACTGCATGCATGGGCGTCGGAACTGGGGTCAAGGCCCCGTCTGGATTTTGAAATTTGACATTTTCTTATTAACTTTTTTGCAAAAACGGCTTTCTTAGTTTAGAGTGGCCGCCCCCTTTTGAAAAATCTTTTGGCTAACCCTAGAAAAAATCCATCCTACGCCCATAATCTGCATAGATGTTTTCTACGTTGATCTTCACTATCCAATGTTGCGAACTCCGTCAACACGAGGTCTAACCACACCTTGCAATAGAGGAGGGAAACTATTATCAAGCGTTCGTTTAAACTGTTGTAGTGGGTGAATATGTGAAGCAACTTGCTGAAAGCTATTCCTTTCACGATAAAATTTCTTCCTAGCCTGTTAGGTTAGGTAGGGCCACGAATATATTTGGATAGAACTGTAGTGTTAAATCATATATACGATTTTAGGTTAGACATGCATTTAATGTTTAATCTCATCTTTACGACAGAATCTTTAGCTGCTGTAACTTACAGGGTCTATTTGAGGCATAATTGCATTTAAAAAATGGGTGGAGAATAATCAATGTCATGTAGCTGATTGTTCTCAAATCAATCAAATGCTGTAATGATTCGACTCTGTCTAGACGGCTAGATTCACTGCATTCACCTTTTAAAGAGATTGATGTAACTCGCATCAGCACAAGTAATGAAACCACAGCAGGTATGGATCTTATTAGAAAAATCGAAAGATTTTGATGGGAGCGATTTCAAATGCAAACGACTTTCATGACATACAGTAGAGTCTATTAAGAGGCAACTCCATGATTTTTTGCGAAATTTATTCTATCTTCGAATAAATAATTTAGTGATGTGAAACTAGCTTGTTTCCCCATTAAGACCTTGCAGTTAGCATAGACTAGCTGCTGGTGTTGTCGTTATGTTAGATCAGTGCTATGAATATGTCTTTACCAACTCAGAATACTGCTATAGCGTGTCAAAGCACATGCCGAAAAGCACTGTTCAATGAATTACAAGTAGCAACCACTAGTGATTCAGTTGTTGCCTTTGTGAGTCTGTCAATACGTGAAGTTTATTTCTCTACTTAATTACCGAAGCGCAAACGAAGTCTTGAATTTTGAAACCACTGTTTAGCGAAGGTCGTGTGTCAACTTTTCCTCTGGGTGCATGCTGGAGATGGCACGGGCCGCCGATTGTCCAGTTTTTGAGCGGTTTGAAATTACTGAGCCGCTACAGGTTACTAACGCAAAGCAGAATTGCGATAAATTCAGAGGATCTTTGGAAAAGCAAAGTATCTTTTATTTTCACATCCACGTCTTTTACAGCAACGTTGGAACCAACATTAAGTCATGCATGACGAGAAGATAACATAATAATACAGCCGGCTAGCTAACAATGACAGTTTTCTTGACTTTTAGGTATACTGTTGGTAACTTGTTCAGACTTGGGATAGGTTTGTCTAAACTGGACATGTGCGAGCCGCACTGCGGCCCGCTGCGTTGTTTGGTGCGGCCCGCGTAGTATTGTTCATGATCTTGAAATGGTATTTCAAATGATTTATGCTGTATTCCTCACTTCCGTGGCACTTATTTTGCAATCAATTTCCACAAGCTCTTGCACTAGATCAGAGGTTCACAGCCCTTATACTTCACGAACAAAGACCTGTACCATTTTTAATTACCTGAGAACCATAGACCACGAAGCGAACTGGGGTGGAGGAAGCGGAAGGCCGCATGGGGCTGGCCTTCCACTTTTAAATTTCCTCTCAACTCTATCTGATGATGTAATATATGAACGCTCCCTTAGCTTTGTGCATGTTACGATTGTGTACTTGTGAATGAATTTTGTGTGAGACTAAGAAAAACTAGTTCCATTTATGTGCTCAAGTCAGCGTAGATAGATAGCGGTCGTTGATGGCTTATAAAACATTGCTTAAACATGCTGACAAAAGTTAATGACGTCATATTTCAATGCTTGTGACGTCACAGTTGCCCATTAAAACTACAAAAATTTTCCATAGTTATTTGACGTGCACTTGTTCCCCCCACTTTAAAAAAGTTTCCTCCCACTGAAAGCGAATGTAAATTTTCGCGCAATTTGTAATTGTTACGCTACAGGACAGATTAAGCTCTGTGATTCAAATGCGAGGCCTGCAGAGGCTTTGCTGTGTAAACATGTTCGAACAAATTGTCAGGACTTGGCTGGCAGCTGTTCGTGCGGACTGAGTGCTATAGTTCTGATTTTAGCTTGAGAAGTGTTTTTAGAAAGGATTTCAGCTTGATTCGTGTGACATTTACTCGATTTTTGATGCTGATGTTGTTCGTGGCTTTGCAAGTGTTGGGATTGGGAATACATGAAGAGTGATAAACATTCGCAGCAGGACAAAGGAAAGAGAATGTTGAAAAGGTTGCCAATCAATGATAATAATATATGTTTTGCAGTTCATAAAAACAGCAATTTTAACTTTATTTTAGTCGCAAAGATTGGCAATTTTTTGCGAAGCATGTCGTGTTCGAAAACACGAAAAATTCTTGATGAAGGACGGATGTTTAACGGCGAGTGGTTTATGAAGTATTTTTTTGTTCAACAAAAGGAAAGGGCTCTTGGCTAAATTTTCCGAAATAACATTGCTTGTCTGAAAGAGATTAATATCAAGCGGCATTACGATCACAGGCATTCAGAACAACACGAGAGAATTTTAGGTCAGTTGCAAGTGGATGAAGCCAATCAGTTGAAGTCACTGCAGGGGCAACAGAAAATGATACCTCTCTGCAAAATCGACAGTCGGCTTGGGACTGAATTGAGCTTCAAGTTGAGTGAAGCAATAGCAGAGAAAAGAAAAGCCTTCAGTTGCGGCGAGTTTGTCAAACACTGCCTGATGACATTTGCTGAACGGGCATGTCCTGAAAAAAGTGTAATTGAGCAAACTAGTTCATCGAGATTCACTGTGGTGCGTAGAATCGATGCCCTCCCAAGTCATTTGAAAATGCTTTGGCTGACAAAATAAGCAAATTTTCGCATTACAGCTTAGCAATGGATGAGAACGTAGACATCAGCGATTCTGCTCAGCTGGTGGTTTTCGTACGCGGAGTAACAGAGGACTTTAAAATGGATGAGGAATTGTCAGACATGGCTGACATGAAGTCAACGACAATTGGTGAGAGTATTGCCCAGGAAGTTTTGAAGATAGTTGAAAAATTTCGAGTGGATCCCAAGAAAATTATCTGGACTCACGAAGGATGGCACATGCGATAGTAGAGAAACACAATGGATTTATCAAGAAGTTTTTGGAAGCATTCGAAGCACAAACAGTTGTGGTGAACCATTGCATCATCCACCAAAAATATTTATGCACCGAAGCTCTGAATGCCATTGATATCATGAAAGAAGTAGTTTTACATTCTTTCTCGAGGGTTAAACTATAGGCAATCCAAGGTATGTTTGGAAGAACTTGAATGTCATTACCGGATATTATGTACTTTCTATCGGTTCGTTGGTTAGACAGGGCAGATCCTTCCACAGGGCACATCCTTCCAGAAAAAAAAACTGGATCTTTTTAATGATCAGTTCAGTAACTCCGTACTTACTTCCCATGCTTGAAATCGCGAAAGGAGGAAGGACTAAGTTATCAAATATGAAAAATATGGCACAATGATGAAAAGGTCTGCTGATTGTGATGATCGCTTCTCATATTATCGAAAACTTGAAGTGGATTTTAACACAGTTTGTGGCCCTTTTAACACAGTTGTGGATCAAAGCCCTAATTACCTTCAACTTGAACTGATTGATCTGCAGTAAGTAATGGCGTGAAGAGAGTTTAGCGCAAACGATCATGTGAGCGTTGATAAAAAATATGTTGGAGGGAAGCATCCGAACACGCCTTGATGATCATTTCAATTTTGGAAGCACCTATAATTGTGAACCATTTCTTTCAAATATGAAACANTGCAAAGGAAAGCGCAGANATCAATTTTCAGACCAACATTTGATNGGTCAACGTGGAGTTGCGTGNAGTTTTATGAAAGAAAATGTTCCGAAACTCTGTGAAGATCTTCAACATCATGCGNCGCATTAGTAGATTCAACTTTAAGAGACGGAGTAACGATATGCATGAGCAAACTATTTTTGACTGAATTGAGAGACGTCATAATGTCATATCTTTCATCTTCTTTACAGTTTTGCAATAAGCTTGTCGCCGGCATGTGGTTCGTGGTTTGAAACAAAGGAAATTACACTATATACTCCATATCTGTTGAGTGACCATTTACATCAACTAATTTTTTAAGAGAATGAATAAAGTTACATCCAATAAAAATTGATGCAGCCCGCGATAACTTTCCCAATTACGAATGTGGCCCTCCAGTGAAAAAGGTCGCACCTACCTGGCGTAGGAGAGGATATGAAAATTTTACATAGAAACAAACCTTGCGTCATTAATTTCGGCTGTCAAAGGAATTATTGTCAGTCGCGATTTTATCCTCAATCGGTTGAGTCTCGGACCTGTCTTGCATTTTGTAGTTTACTTGGCGATAGGTCCTAACCTTGCCATCTTCACTGATGGTTCCTAGCAGCATACTGAAACAATCAATTTGTCTTGCTGAGGTTTATTCTTATGCAGCATAAAAACTGCTGTTGAACATTTAACAGTCAACAGTGTGTGTTTGCTGTGTTACAGATTCCAACAGAAAAGGAAAGGGATTTATCAGAAAGCAGTGAACGATGCTCGTGAAGCTATCAAGAAAATCACGCCGGAAGTTCGGAAACTGATTTCACAGTTTGAAACGTGACAGTAGCAATTGTAGTTGCTTCCAACTGACCTTTCTCATTTTCTCGTTTAACTTCTCTCTTCTCTAATCGGTGTTTACCTTTTTCGCATTATTTAATGACACTTTCAATGATTTACTCATTGAAGATTTTTGGATGCAGAAGGCTTCCTGAAACGTCTCTGTAACAGATGCCGCAGATGCAAATAAGCAACAATTTCCAATATTTGGTAGTAGCTGTTGATTATCGTGCTTCTAAATTTATCAAAGTTTTTGCGGGGAAAAGGTTATCTGAAATTCTGAGATCATAGTGCTATGGCAGGTCGATCATACTGTCATAAACTATCCTTCATATCTTCTGCATACAAAGCTAATATCGCCATTTTCGTGTTATGGAATTACCGTCGATTACGATGACACACCCTTTGCAAGCGTTTATTGGTTTGGAATGTGTACAGTGTTCTTTTTTCAGACTGCGTACGACGAAGTGCCATATCCTGTCTGTCGTTAGTAGTTCATTCTGAGACCGATAGAATCGGTGAGTGTTTGCAATTGTACGCTCTGACGTAATACTTCGCTAAATGGAAATTTTGTTGCCTAAGATGCCTAAATACAAGAATAAGTTTTATTTCGAACTTTTTAGCGAAAAGCAGTCGAAAGATCTATGGTATATATTTGCCCCTCCATATTTGTACTCAGTGCACTGAGTTCACAATCGCATAAACCCAACACTGTTTTTTCTTCTCTATCAACTCCTGCAATCACTTCAATGGCAGTTTTCTTCCGTACAATTGGTTGCTTTATTGGAGGTAATGGATGGACATCGAATTATTTATGCATGCATCGTCTGCGTTAAACTTGCTTGTGAGCATACACCAAATGAAATAAAGCGCATACGATAGCATTGACGCAAATGTTTCCTCATAAAGCGTGGCGCATCTTTCAAACAGCACAGTCGCGTTTTCAATGACCTTACTTCGTTGTATTGACAAAAAAGCAAAAGCAATAAGGCTTCGTTCAACCGCTCGACGTTGAATTCCTGTCCGCAGAAGATACATCGGTACATCCTCTGAACTTGCAAACCTGATCGGTTCCAAAACGTAGCTTTTCATTCGATCAGTTGAACATTACTACAGCCCAGCACTTCACTTCCGGGGGGGCAATTTTCAGGAACTTTCATTCGATGGCGTCATCGTGTTTATTCAACTGTGGTACAACTTTTTTGCAAGCGGTCACAGATAAAGTTCTCTTCGCAACATTTCCGAAAATTAGACCTTTTTTATTTTAATCAGGCCCGTAACTATCAGGGCGCAGAGGGGAGAAACCCCCCCTAAATTTTTTTCACCCCTCTTGGAAAAATGTTGTGGACATAGTTTGAAAATTTGGGCCCTGCCCTGAAAACTCTTCGCCCCCTCTGGTGTGCCAAGTTGGTTACGGGCCTGGTTTTAATTAGATGCAAACCGAACGATCAGGACGGAGTAAAAATTAGTAGCCTAATACGAACACCTGGTTCCGTATTCAACTAGTGTAGTCATGGCTTTAGTATGGCAGATGTGTAGGCTACTAGTCAACCTGCCTACTTTTTCGTCTTGTTTTAACAATTTCATCAAATCGTTTATCAAGATTTTTTGAAACTTCGGTTGAATATATTTGCTGTGAGATAATTTCTGTAGACGATGTTGCGAGTGGTGAAGCTGCCAAATCACGGCCGTCGCCAGCGGGGAACCAGTGGTGCCCGCCCCTCACATTGAAAATTTGTGCCCCCATTTCATGTTTGGCTCCCGGTTGCTGCAAACATCCAATATTGTATTTTGAAAATGTGCTCCCCCGGATGCGAAATCTTGGCTACGGGCCTATGTCAGATACAAAAGACTGGAACGAATGTTAGGATATATTTAATCACTGATGCCATTGTTTAAATTGTAGATACGAGACTTCGTCTGCCAACTGAAATAATCTTAAAAGGAATGCAGAAATACTCTTAAAAACAGCAGGAATGCAACTTTAACTCTATTACGAATGCTTGGTTGGGCAACGCTCGCCACCAGATGTGGGTGGGTCTCGCCACCTTTGCTAGGACTACCTAAACACCAAACAGTTTGAGGCTCTTGTGAAATTCGAATTGCCCTTGCAACGTTATAGCTTGGCTGTGAAACCTCAGCAACGGCTAAGCACTGAACATAAAATGCTTACGTAAAACTAACACAATGTGAACATACGAGCAGGGCCGGTTTTAAACCGATTGCTAATCGGGCCCCGCACTCCGCTTACTGACCAAGACTTACACTTTCTATCGTAGCTGCTTGTGTATGGTGCCAGCGCGGAGCCCAGTGTTTGTCAAGGTAGTTTGAGAGATCGAACAGTTCTCAAATTTTTCCAGCGGTCTCTCAAAATACAGTATAAACTCGCATTACTGCCATCATCAAAGTACACCAAAACCTTCTTGTACAATCATCTCGGTATTCACATGAAACATTTGCGGTCTTTCAAAATGCCTTTGCAGTCAGGGGCCCATATTTTGTAAGCGTGGGATCTGTTGCCAACGAAAATCCAAGTTAACTGCGAGTTTTTTAACGCAGTTCATCAAAGTTCTGTTGTAAGAATAGTCATTGGTTTCAGCAATGTGCAGTGATGTGCCCGAGTCATTTTTGTCGAGTCAGAGTCATGGGCCCTTCGAGTCAGAGTCATCTGAAATTTTGTCGAGTCATTGGTTTACAAGCTAGAGTCAATGTCGAGTCATACAAATTTCAAACTTTTCCCATATATTTTTGGCTATAGGTCTGCCAGTTGACCTTCAGTGGGTATAGGTCCGCCAGTGGACCTTCAGTGGCTATAGGTCCGCCAGTGGATCTTCAGTGGCTTTAGGTTCACCAGTGGATCTTCAGTGGCTATAGGTCCGCCAGTGGACCTTCAGTAGCTATAGGTCCACCAGTAGACTTTCAATTCAATAAACATATTTGTCCATAATGAAAACCCAAGCTGTAAATCTGAACACAAAACTGGAAACTGTCAAAGAAAAGAAAAAAAATGAAAGTGTGCAACCAATAGGCTTATACCAAAATGAAATGCACCTGATCACGGTGAGAGTTGAACTGAAAACCATTTGCACAGTGGACGTAAACGTAGATGCAGAACTACCGTGATGGTGCCATTAAGGTGGCAAGTCAAACTCAGCATTTTATTCGAACCATGTCACCACCTGCGGACCTTTTGCAGCTTCCTTTTTTTGCTATGGATTGACGACCAACATGCTGATATGTTGCCCAACAAATGACAAAATGGTGGTCAGTGCTGTTTCAGCATGTTTGATTGCAGATTATTTATATCCAAATTTTTGTGAAAGCCGTTTGTATTTTGGTCGGATTTCATTATAAACATTTTCGTCTAGAGCACCTTTCCATTTCAGCCTACTCAGAACTTGTCTCTTTCAGCCTCATTCATTTTTCAGTCTCATTCATTTCCACAAATCTAGCCCAACCTTACTGCATGGCATACACTTCATTGTCTTTCGCATGCCCAATAAATGAAAATAACCAGAGACGAACATGCAACATGTACTTGCATATACATTTGGATTGAAATCTTGCAGCATTCTAGAATTTCTTACATATTTGAATGTTATCATTTTTGCTTAACCAGATTTGCATTGGTATTTATGATATTCTTTTGAACTTCTTCGCACTTTTTGATTCATATCGGGGAGCGTAGGTTATGCTACTGTATTAAAAGAATTTCTCAAATTCGTTGCAATTGCTTATTGTGCTTTTTGAATGTTGAGCCCTGACAATGACCAGCAAAAAAGTCAGCTCTGTTGCGCATCCTCATCATGTCATCAGAGTTAGAGAATTACTTGTACAGTCATTGATCCTATCCCATATTGACTCATCATTGTTATAGCCTACCATATGTATACATTTTAACATTTACCACGGTTATCACATCGCAACATGGGCTTAGGCTAATAACAGTGACAGGAATTTGGATATGCATTACATTGAGCTGTGTATTTTTGCGTTGGATGTGTATTCAAATAGCTTATGCAAATACCTGACTGGATCATGATGATATGCCAGTAGGTTTATATTGTGCCCTTCTGGCCCCTCAGTTAAAAGCAAATCTCAGGTCTACCTCTGTGCAAGTTATGAATACTTGACTCTTGGGATAGACTATAACAGGACTTGAAAGTCAAAGCAGAAAATTTGCACCAATTTTGATCATTACTGGACCAACAAATGATCATTTCTTTGTATGCAAACAAACTGGGTTTGTCGATCAGAGACTCTCAGATTTTTAAAAAATGACTCTGAGTCATTGATTGTGACTCGAGTCAAGAGTCATTCTGTGAAAAACGTGACTCGGGTCGAGTCGAGTCACCATATTTCTCAACTTGACTCGAGTCGAGTATGAGTCACCAGAAATCGTGACTCGATTCGAGTCCTTGACTCGAATCATGCTATCACTGGTAGTGTGTAGCCAAGTTTTTTTCACCAGTACCTCGTTAAGACAAAGGTATTAAATTTTGAAGCTGTTTTCTGCTTCATTTATAAAAGCGTTTCATATCTGGCAGTTAAGGTTTCAATAGTTGCTGCAAAATACGGCTCGATAGTTGTTGAATGTTGATATTTCAATAGTTACTACTAGTCTTCTAAAGGTAACGTTTAGGTCGTAATTGCAAATGTGTGCTGCTAGTCAGTCTTGAACGTCATAGGTGTACGGGAGTGCATATTTTTGAGAATGCAAAAAATTTTTGCCCAAATTTGGTGTTGTTTTTCCCAAATAACGTATAAACAGCAAGTCTTAATATTAAGACTAAAACCTATCATTGTAAACAAATCAAGGTGTCTGCATGCTTAACTACCAATTACTGGAGTTCAAAGCCGTACGCCCAGTCCCGTCGCCATGGAGGAGCTTTGGTGGGCTTAGCCACCCCAAACTGAAACGTGAAACACTATAAATAAGTGGAGTTTTGGTTAATTTTACAATGTCAAGTCCCCCTCACAAACAAAAATC
>JGI24022J15233_10003993_pt1 | contig 14994 bp, 10 predicted proteins | sample Ectturendosymbi2_FD_15233 | JGI IMG/M metagenome (IMG submission 15233)
TGGTTGCAGGGTTCTATACAGCCTGCCGTGGCGATCGAGTTTTAGTAGTCATCAGGTTCAGTGTAACATTCCTACCTTTGAGGCCTTATTGAAAAAAGTGTCTGTAGGTCTACCTGTTTCTTGAACGATACAAGAAGTCCAACAATGTATGGTTGCGCGCTTTGATGCAGTCAGATTGTTTATACTGGTACTCGTCCTTATTCTTTGAACACTACAACCGCATTTTACTTTGCGATTGAGTGCCCGGACGTTAAAACGTTAGTTCGAGGGCGTGTGCATGCCACAAGGCATTCGTACTTCACCAGTCCTTAGCCAGGGTTGGGCTCCATTTCTTAAACGTGCTATTTTCGTGTCCTACTCTGGATGTAGTGTTGTATCAAGTGTTACGAGCTAGCGAACAACTATGAAGTGTCTGTAATGTAGTGTTCTACGAAGTGTTACGAGTTAGCGAGCAAGTGTCTGTAAATCCTGTGGCCCTACCACCAACGCCGTTACGAAACTTTCTGTGGCTGTTATTATCTTTCAATGTTTGTTATTCTCTTTCAATCAATTTATCAATCTGAGTTGTGCAGATAGTGCACGCTTGTGCTCTATTGACGTCGTGTCTGGTTCAAAGATTAAAATAAATGTCAGTGAATATTATTTTCAAAGATCATTATGTGCCTATTGGTGAATATATTTTTGCTATCTTCCTCAGTCTTTTTGCCATAAGAAGTTTTAGGGGCATGGGCGTCGGAAGGAGGGCCAAAGCATTTTCCCATCACATTTTTTTAAAAAAAGGTTGTTTTCTTAGTTTCGAGTGGTGAAAATCTAATTTTGCCACTTTTACCCTGCAAAAATATTTTGGCCCACCCCTGGAAAAAATCATTCCGGCGCTCATGTTTAGGGGTACATGCTCATCTATTGAAATGCTGAAGGGGTACATGGACAGAGAAAGTTTGGGAACCTGTTTTAAACGCTTATAATTGCAACTGCAGTTTGCTTCGGTCCGAAGTGTGTTAAAAGCAAAACTCTGACACAAAGTTGCTCACCAATCAAAAGGCTTTCAGATGAATGCAGTAAGGTTTTGTGACTTGTCGTTGCCAACAAATTTAGAAAAACGTAACTTTCGATTGGATTGTCAGCTGCATGTTTGGAAGTTAAGTTTAGTTTTCCTGTTAAACAGAACTGACTCATTGAGATGACTGGTGCATAAACATCCCAATTTGCATCAAACAACAAAGCTATAACCGTGTGATTTAAATAACTTCACAGAAAAGATTATTTTAAAAAATTGGACCACCTCCAACCAATCTACCAAACTAAAGTAATTTGTGGAGAATGTCGCGATTACATTGAAAGCAAACTTTCATGAGAATCCAAGATGCTTGCAAACAATACGCAAGGCTTAGTTGCGCGTGACGATCTATTTGTGATGCTACAACTTCACGAAAAGGTACAAAACAGGGGTGCACAGCATAGGGTATACGTTAGATACACAAATCAGGGTGCACAAGGTACACACAACACAGGTTACGCTAGGTCTAGTTACACAAAACGGCGCACAGTCAAGGGCGTAGGTCTGGAATAAAATGATTGCATAGGCAGGCGAAATGTCACTTTAGCTGGTGCTATACCAACTGCCTTTCATGTTGCAGCGCAGTGGCAAAACAGTCTGACAGGTGAAATGCCAACCGGTGTTATACTTGGCGATTCTAAGGGGTGACCTGGGTGGGCCATGGCTCCCCGATTAACTGTTGGATCTTGGATCATGGATCATGCTAGTAGTTTTTGTAAATAAAACCTTTCGTTGATTAAGTATGCTTGCATTAAAAAGTTAACATGCAACATTTCTGCAAGACTTCATAGTCTGACAGAAATGTCTCGAGACCGAACGACCAAGACCGAGAAGTCCCGTGACCGAACGGTCAAATCGAAAAGTCCTGTTCAGTATATTTAAAAAAGGCTCAACTGGCAAACGTTTTCAAAGAAAATAAAACGAAACAAATCTTAGAGAAGGTTTGCCAGTTGAGTCCTTTTTAAATATACAGTCAACTGTATGTTACACCTGGCAGCCATACTAGATACGTTCCTAGCAGTACTTTAATCGAACGTTTCTGCAAGGCAAGTGATATACAGAAAAGTTATCTTAATGATTATGTGCAACAGCTGCGCGATTGCCTGTTCGAAAACATAGTCAGTATGAAATCGTCGGAAAAACCAGCAAAAGTGAGGTGAGATTTCCGAGGAAAAGGGCATTTGCATTTAATCATATATCGCTTACCTTGCATTGCCCGGGTAAAATACAAGATCAAATTTTCACGTGAATTGCAAAGTAACTTGAAAAACAACAACAACCGCTCGTCAGCTAACAAACAAAAGCGTGCATTGAGTCGTAACAAGACTGGTTTGAAGTTTTGATCTGGCTGTACAGTGTCCCCCCGCGGGAGGAAGAACAAAATAAGCCATTATCGGCTAAGCTTTAGAAATCTATAAAATCGTCTAATGTGAGTGCTGCAGAGTTAAGTATTCAACGCGCTACTGCGCGACTTGCAAAGAACAGTGTATGTTACAATGAATTTTCAAATAATCTGACTTATTATCACACAATGAATTATTGATTTCGCTTAAAACTCGATACGGATTTAATTTACAGGAAAATTGATCAAGATTGAAGCAATTTATAGGCAACTGGACGCTTGTCGACTTTACATTTTGCAATTCTACGTTTATGCACACCCCGCATGCAAATGTTATAACATCTTCCTACTCCGATTTAGACCTGGAAGTTTGTACCTCCAGGTCTGAAGAGGTAGGATGGTGTTTGGATACCGATGCAATAATCAAGAGATGATCGCATTAGCATTGGAACAAAATTTTCCAAAAATTTTTCACGAACTGGTCAAGAATTTGAATGAGATTTACACAAACAGAAAAAAACTTAAATAACGATTTTTAAAACAAGGTTGAGTATCGATTTACCTCAGTGACAACTTCCGCAATGTCGATCTTGTCTTGTTCGCAAAGATCAGGAGCAATTTTTATCAAAACTGGTGGACGGCTTTCAACTTGTTCGCGTTCCTTCATGACCTGCATTACAGGAACTCATCCGTGTTTACAACAACGCCTAAGATGCTGATTGAACCACACAAACATACAATATATTATGATTTTCTAAAGTCAGGACAGGGAAATACTGTTCAGTAACACAAATAATCGCCACGGCATCGATAAACTAAAGGATGCAGCATTTGCGTCCAAACGCATTTACCGCTTTGCACAAGGTTTCCAGGTCTTGTTTAGCTTGAAGATTCCTTAATCCGGGAGTATTCGGACTGGAAATGTTTACAACAATGTAATCCGCAAACGTGCCCAACTTGCGAACTCCGGACACATAATCAGCAACCGCATCATTGGACGTTTTGTTCTTTCCCAAGTTGATGCCCAGAATGCATCTGCGTGCAGACGCCCCTGAAACAATGTGAATATAAACGTGCACTGGATTGTTCGAACAATGTGGAAGTAACTGTTCGCTAAAAATCACACATTTTGAAATGAAATAAATATTGTTATTTGCACTGATGATGGTGGTAGCATTTACCGAAACGTCTACGAAAATTTCGTTTAAACAGCTATTGCTTTGGCCGTTATTTTCAAAATTAGAAATAAGCATTCTCTCTGAAAATATGCGTATGAATTCGAAAGAGCAACGGTCAAAAGGGATTTAAACTGTGAAATAGGACACATGTAACGCATGCGTTGAAAGTGCCACTGACCGCCGGTTTACGACCCGCTACATACTGTTACAGGCACGCCGTGGAAAAAAAGCAACGGTCTGGTAAAATTCTAATCGTTTAACTGAGTCTCTTTAACGTTAGAACAAGAAATGTCTTATGCACTTTGAGCCGAACGAGCCCAGTTGCGCGAGGGTCAATTGTCGCATTTGGAAGATACGAACAGCCGTCTTCACACGTGGCCCAATCCAATGGGTTATAACATTAACACAACGCCGGCCATCAACCAAGCGTTTTATCTTGAGACATCGAACAAACTACACACCCCAGCTCTAAGTTGCTGCCGTTGCAGCAGTTAGAAAAACTGTGGTAAACAAACGCAAAATTGGCCAAACTGCAAAGATTGTTTGTATGGCAACTGACATCGAACGTAAAAGTTTCGCAATATGGACTCGCTTTCAACACACATACCTTGCACGTGTCTTTCTAGTCTCGCAGAAACGACATCATGGCCGGAACTGTTGAATCCGTACCTTTGGAAAGTATACACAAAACAAATCACTCATAAATACACAAGTTACAATACAAGAAAAAGATACCAGTATAACAAGCAAAAGCGGGATTCTTAAATGGTTTGTTTCAGGGACTCAAACTCAACTTGCTCTGAGGATCCGAGGGCTGCATTGTGATGCTCACGCAGCAATGCCGGTACCTGAACCTTACTGGAAACAGCTTTTGGATCTATTTCCTGCAAAAGGTATCGTGGGCCATAGGCGAATTATTTTTAGCTGCCTCTACGTTCGTCCAAATAAAACTTGTTCACTCGCTAGCCGAGCACTTTTAAACACCGGTGAACAAACTAAATAACGTGAATGTTAATTGTTTTATAATTCCCAAAAAGCATCGCGGGCCGCACAAAATGCACACCCCTGGTCATGTTGATCTAAAAACATAGTAAACAAAGCTTTCTACTGATTCTGAAGATAAGTTATCGAATCATTACTCAATCATGGTGCACTGTATAAAAAAATTGATCAGCTTCACACTACTTCAAAATCTGAAACAAACACACCTGTTGATTATTGCACCATCTTCTGCAAGACGAAAAACTCGCGGTTTGTCATTTCCTGGCTGTGGCTTGGGGGTGACACTGCCGATTTCCACAAAACCAAAGCCGATTCTCTGCAAGCCAATCATTGCTTCACCGTCCTTGTCAAACCCAGCGGCAATTCCAATTGGATTGCTGAAATCCTTGCTCCAGACATTAGTTTTCTGCAATGCAAACAGGGATTTTTACCAAAACAATAAAATTAAATACCTTTTATTAATTAACTTTAAACGTGTGTACAGAAAAATTTTTGTAAGAAGTGTGGTAGGTGGCATGGGTCAAAAGATTTTCGTGGGTCGATGTTGTGGTTATTTTGGATCATTTGTATAACGGTGGAGTTTAAAAATTGTATGTTTATTCTATGACGAAATGCAGCGAAACTGGTATTTTAAAACAGTAAAAAACATCCACGGCATTTTGAATAGCACGCAACTAGTATCTGTACATAAATTTCAGGTAAATTTAGCCATGACTTACCAAACATGGCTCATCAAGATATGAACATGTTGGAACCAACTTCCACGACAGAAACTTCACAGCGGCTCTGTGTGCCTTTTCTGGACTCAGCAATAAATGTAATGCTGGCATCAGAAAACTGTTGTAAAACTTGGGATCGGATTGATATATTTCGATTCCACAAAAAGTAGCCACACCTCCAGAAAATAATGCTGCATTCTAGAAATAAAGCATCATTTCTGTTTGTTTTAATATAATCAAGAAATATGTTACAATAGTTAGATATGCGACAATTTGAAAATTGGGCATTGGTTTTGGCTTACGTATAGACAGAGCTACCATACCGTCCTTATTTCTAAGATTAGTCCTTGTTTTGCAGTAGTACGTCTTAGAAAATAGTACTGTCCTCATTTCTAAGAAATGTCCATATTTGTCACTTGAGTCCTTATTTTTTCTTATTTTCTGTAGCATAACAATTTTGAATAAGCAATATCTGACAGACCATTAGTATTTTATCGTAAACATTTTGCAATCAAGGTTTTGGGACATCATAAAATTGATGTAGCATAATCTTGCAGCACAGAGACCTCGTCAAGTCAAGTCATGCTTGCGCTGTAAGTAGCCTAGTCAGCAAAAAACACATTTCAATCGACAAAGCTTGAAACAAACAGCACAGGTTGGGTGAAAGACGGCTAAAGCAGTCACTTGAATCAAGCCCAGCCTACATTCAATGACTGTCAAGTTTCAATATTACAGTGAAGCACAAAACATGAGTAACATTTCAATATTATTGGAAATGCAACCCCATGCAACACGTCCTACATATTGCATTTTTTTACCATAATCAGGTCTAACACGTATATGACGAAAATTTCCTGAAACTTGTTGTCTTGTGCCATGATCATGTATGCAGTGTAGTTTTGAAAAAAGTTACCAAAAGAAGAGGGCAGGATATCGGCATTATACTTGCACATAACTTTTTCCAAATTAAGTTGGTACAAATCAGAAACTTTGAGAATTTTAAGCAATTTCAAAATGTTGCTTGCACTCGATGTTCTATTGCTAAAAGTCACGTATTTCAAAATTCGGTTTTGTAGCACTTCCACTGGTCGGATAACAGTTTTATACGCTCGTCCCCAATCAATTATGCAGTATTGCAAATATGAATGGAAGAGACTGAAATAGATTAAACAAAATTTTCATATCAGCAAAATGTCTAATCTTACATACTTAAGCCATAGGCTTGAGACAGTTCTACACAGAGACTACTAATTGCTAACACACTATCAGGCATTGTTAGCACGTAAGCTGTTAGCTGACTACTCTGGTTAGGATTCTTAGGAAAGCTGGTTTTGCAGCAAAGGTTTAGCATTTAATTGATTGAAGAAATAAGGAAGCGAATGAAACGTTTTCCGTGACAATTACTAGAGGGAAGTCGAGAATAGGACATTGCTGAAGCAAATGGTTCCTGGAGATAAATAGGCAAACATATGATCTGGACGTTAGTCATGCAAACAGAAACAATTGTTTTCTTTTCAGGTAATACAGTAGAATTTGCCTAATTCGTCACCTCAAGGGGATTAGGAAAAAGTGGTGAATTATGCAAACAGGTGAAAACTCTATCATAGAAGCTCTTATACTTTATCATAGTAACTCATAGACATAGTGCTCTTATTTGCAGAAAAATACATGTTTATGACGTCATGGTTGAATATAACAATTAATTCCTCTGCTCTATCTGGACTCCATTTAATCAAGCACCTTTCAAATCTTTAATAAACTTTTCCGCGTTCCCTCAATGGGGAGTCAGGTCGTGCTTTGCAACTCATGTATATATTCGATAAAAAAATTGCAAGGTGCAACAATTTTTAGATAAAGATCCTTAATTTGTTTGAATTCCCGTACGTACTAGTTGCTTAGACATCAAAAGCAAAACTGCAAATGACGAATTAGACGAACGAAATGCTTCCCAGGGATGGAAAGAGCTGACGAATTATAGGATGGCAAATTAGACGAACAGAAATGTACACAAAAGATAGGGATTCTGCCAAGACTGACGAAAAAGTGACGAATTAAGCGAATTGACTAATTAGACAATGATGAATTAGATGAGTTCTACTGCACAATCAAATTTACCTCAGCCATCCTTATTTTTGGTTCTAGGTCGATGGTAGCGCTACTTATAGAGGTACTAAATGATTATGGACTGGATGATTTTAGTATTAATTGACTGGTAAGGGATACAAGACGAAAGTTTCTACTGAATTCATGTTTTTTGTGGAGTGACTTTTACTTACACAGCTTGAAACTTTGAAATGGACAAAAAAAGCATTAATATAATCTGAAACACAATAGAGTCCTTCGTGGGGCAGGTTAACCTGCTTGGATTGTATGTTTTTACATTTTCAGGGTGGGTGCAGGAACCTGCAAAAGTTATGTGTGCAGGTGCAGGCACAAGCTGAACATGGTGCAAGATGGGTTGGTTGTGAGATAAGAAATTCTTTGTTCAGGTAAAAGATTGACCCGGTGCATGCAAAAGTGACATGAGCAAGAAGTTCAATGTTACAGAAAGCTTGTGGTACAAGAGTTTAGCAACATTCTTCAGTGGTGGAAAGACCACAGATTGGAGTTTCCAGCTCTCAGTGTCAGTGATCTTGCAAGAAAAACGTTCTGGGTTGTGGCAACTAGCGCTGCTAGTGAACAAGTGTGAGTATGGCTGATTATGTCGTTAGAAGAGCAAATTTCAGGGGTTCGTTAGTGAACGGCATAGTTTGTTTTTACTGGCATTTAGAGTTAACAATTAAAGACTGACCTTTGAGCTTATCAAAAATTTGAGGAGAACTTCCAAAAAATACCAAAGGGAATGTTTGGTGTGCCACTTTACCAACCAGTTAGGAAGGTGTTCAAATCAAACATACTTTGGCCTGGAAGCAGCAGGCACATGTGACATACATGTTCCTCTACATGGTTTAATGGTGAAGTGAAGCTAGCTGCTAGACCACTTGTGAAATTGAGTTTCAACTAATACAATTACTGAAAAGTCCAGTCAACATTAAAATCTGTCTCCTAAATCACCAGGTTACAACTGTTTGACATCGCCTGCCCAACTGCAATGCCAATCACAACCCTCCTTTGAACTAAACCCTCCTTTGAACTAATTACCTATCTATCTTTCATACTTTTATGCGTGTTGGTCGCACACAAGTTTCCTAAAAACTTATATCAACACTTTGTAAACAACTTGGCTGGTGTTGACTGTCTTTCCATTCCATCAAACACCAATTCATTTCATCAAACGTTAAAACCGTGCACGATTTTATTATTACTATACTTTTTATGCAAGCTTACACTGAGTTGTATTCAAATCAGTCTGACAACTGGTAGACACCACCTAAGGTGCTGCTATGATAAATTCTCAGCATCAGTAATTGTACACAAGTCTCACAATTCAAGAAACTTCAGCAGGAGTTTAATCAGTTTATTTGAAATGGAAGATTCATTTTGCTCAGAAGAGAACCTGTTGTTTCTTGATTTTTTGGTACTCAAGATTTTTAGTATTTTTTATTGATTTATCATTTTTACTCTTTGCCTTGCACATTTTGCTGCAAGTAAACTGTGATATAATTTGCAAGACGTAGTGTGGGATTTTATTAACCGTGAGGATTAAGGCCTGGAATACAGACACATAAGTAATTAACAATATTGCATGCCCAAATGGTGGGGCTTACTTAAAGATCTATCCACATGGCATAAATTAATCCACGCACATTTTCAAATACGGTACAAAGGTTCACATGAAAGCACCCTTGTGTTTGAAACTTAGGGTTTGTGTATAGCACCAAGTATGGCATTTGAGAAACTGTCACTTGTTTGGCAACAACAGTCTAAAAACCTTCCAAATTTAGGGGCACACAATCAAGTTTGATGTCATCGAATGCTTCACAAGCATGTCAAAAGAAACATTTCACTCACTTTGGCAAATGACATCTTCATCAACCAAGCCATTGAATCACTGTTAAACACAATTAGAAAGATAAACACAAGATGTTTGTTTAGATACTCTTACCTGCAAATAAAAAAGCATTGATGTTCTCTAAATGAAAAGTTGTGATTTATCATCAGAACTCATGTCAGTCACTACAAACTATACAATTCAAAAACAGCGTAAAATGATGGCATGAGTGTGACAAATAAACAAAAACTCAAAGAGTTTTAATTTCACTAGGCTGAAAACCAAGTCAGAAAAATGTCTTGATGACATACTTTCAATGATAACTTATATGTGATGGCAATTTGCAGCAGGATGACATTTGCTTCTTGCTAGAGCTGTTAAGGTTAACACTCTTTCCCAACAAGTGCTATGACCATTTATTCAGTGGCTATGGCTTGAACACACAATCTCTGGATTCAGAGGTGGACACTTCACCACTGAGCTATGGCTGCTCCTGCATATTGTTTCTTCACATTTGAGAAACCTGCAAGACACTGGTTAAATTGTGTGGCGAGCTCTAGATTTGCAGTACGCTTTTTGAGAAATCTCTTGCTTGTTTCTGCTTTCATCTTTTTGCAATGATTCAGGTTTGACTTATCATTCAGCAATAATTGTCACAGCAGTGACACACACTAAGCAAATCATATCACAATTTATTTGCAGAAGAAAACTAGTTTCGTGTTTTTTAACACATTTTTAGTTCTGCGCAGCCAGTATAAAACTTTGGTGAATGTTCACATAGAAACAATTGCAGAAAAACCACATATTGTTGCGTGAACAATTCGAAGAGTAGATTAATGCAGCCAATTAAGAGTTGCTTTCAGAACTCTTCAACCAGACATGCTGCTGCACTGTAACCTGTGAACGAAACGGCTATAAGCATTGCTTATATACAAGTAATAAGCTTGTGGCAACAAGTACCTCATGACAGGAATGAGGCAATCAACAGAGCGCAACGGGGAGCAGAGATTCTAGAACATGGGTGGCCAAGCAGTCAGAGACCAAGAGCTACATTTATTATTGTCTTACGCAAAAAGCCATGTCATACACATTGGCACACATGAACATTACCCCATGTCTTTCTCACTCAAACATACCTTTGCTCAGTTAGATTTATTGCAAAAATCACACACCAACATGACAATCACATAAATTTGCAAGTCATTTATTGTTATGTATATTATGTGGTGGGACTTCTGGTAATTATGTAAGAGCTGCATGAAACCAGGCAAAGAGCTGCATGCAACTCATGAGCTGCAGGTTGACCACCCCTGTTCTGGAAGTTTTTAACATATGATGAAGTCTAGGCAGTCCTTCAAATGAAGTACTTGCTAGACTTAGAAACTTCACCTCTCTCACCTATGTTGCAAGACTATTTGAATACGAGCTGATGATGCCTACTTCGTAGGCGAAATGTATACTATGTAAGATCTTAGTGCCTGATTCTTTGCTGTGAAAGGATTTCCTTCTATAGAATATGTGCATGACTTGCTTATTCTTCTGTATATTCTTCAACTTCTCATGCATTGCTTGCCCACCATCATGTGTTTGTTTGTTTTGTTCTATATTTATTATTTGTTTGTTTGTCTGACATTCTTAATAAACAGTCATCATATTGTGGTCATGATCAGACCATTACTTTATAAAGTAGGCACATCATGTCATGGAGGTTAGACATAGACAACTCACAACATCTTTTCAACTCATTTGCATATTGAAGTTCATACTGGGCTTACTGATATCTTTCGATAAATTTGTTATTATTAAGGATTATGTTATTGCATTAATGCCACATTCATACAATACTGATTTTTAACACTTTGACAGCCGGCGTACGATATATTCGTACCTAGATTTCGGCCTAAAACCAGCAGTTTTTGGTTACCTTACAAATGCCATAGCTCCTCCACCAATTGCATTAGAGAGCTGTTCAAGGGCTCAAACGGATAGGCCAGTCTTCTAGTCTGCACTCGAAAAAAAATTTTTTGGTTTGGGGGTGCAGATTTTTTGTCAGTGAAGCCATAACTGAAGTAGTTTTGGGAACATTTTGGCTCATGTTTCCAGGCCTAGGGCGCAACCGCTAGGCCAAAGTATTTCGCTTAAGTTTTCATTGGCAACTAGGCTCGAGTCGTCTGAGTCTTTTGAGCCTTTGATTGAGTTTCTAGCGTTTCTGCTTCAAAAGTTATGATCTAAAATTATCAAATTAATTAATTATCCAACTAGTCACATATCTTTATTACTTTAGATCATAACTTTTGAACCTGAAACCCCAGCAGGTTATCCAAAGTATCAAAAGACTTAGATTGTAGCTTAGTTTCCAATAAAAACTTCAGCAAAATACTACCATCTAACGGTTTGAGCCCAGGGCCAGGTGAAGTGGGCCAAGGTGGCCTAAAAGACCTCCACTTATGACGTCACTAAAAAAAATCCACAACCCCCAAGCAAAAAAATTTTTTTCGAGTGCAAACTACAAGACTTGCCGCGTCTTTTGAGCTTTTCACCGGGTCGGTAGCACTTACCGGACCAGAGAAATTCCTGCGCAAAGCCACCTGCGTTTCGGTGTTTTTTTCACGAAAATCCCCGAAAGCAGCTGGACGCCATAAAGCGTTAATGGAATGCATTTGCAACCCCTTTTTAATAAAACAATGAGAATATAACATTATAAAAGTAAATTTTTTTGATGGTGGTGTCTAAATGACTGTATCCAGTTTTCACATCAAGGACTAAAACCATATCCAGGTTTGTGTCACACATAATGCTAAGTTTGTGACATCAGCAGCACAGTGAACTTGATCCAGTGTGAGGTGTGTATGCCTGCTATGTCACTGTGAGGGGTCACTGGTTTGCCTCTAACCACAGTTGCTTTGCCTTTGCTGATAGAGATAGAGATGCACTTTTTGATGTTGTAAGATCAGTTTGGTATGTTTTCATAATCTTTTTAGGGAGCACTTTTGATGTACTTTAGAGGTTTAGATTTAGGAGTTAAACAACTTGGAACCCTCTCAAGACAAATGTCCCCGACTATTCGCTACAAGACAACGAAGCAAGCTTTGGAGATTGCGGATCAACGCACTGTCGAAGGACCTTTCATCGTTCCAGAAAAAATGGCAGAGTTAGACTCAAAGCTAGTCATACCAGCAGAAATCATAACACAGCCGAGATAACATGAAAGCACCCAGAGGTCGAAGCCACTACAACTAGCAGACACTTCCAATGAACACCTCTCACCACCCCGAGCAATCACACGCAGGGGCAGAATAATTTAACCTAACCAATCCTCTGATATGCTTTATTACTAATTTCACTCATATTTTTTTTGTTGTTAACATCACATATTTCACAATTGCATTTTTCAATAAAAATTTACCATATTTATTTTTTGTTTCTCAGCTTTAGGGTAAATAACAATATTAAAACGATGATAAAAATTACATTAGTAGTCGCACTGTTTGCAACATTATTTTCTGTAACACAAGGAACTGACAAGCTACCTCCAGAGATAGAAGCAGCATTTTCAAGGATATATGTTTCAGATACAGTGCTCACAAGACTAGAAAAGCAAACAGTGGAAAAACAAGAGCAATTATTGATTGTGACACTTAGCTTTACTTTATGTGAATGTGTACTACTAGTAACTAGTTTAATTTTACATGTTGTTGCAGTAGTAGTATTAAAACATAGCCGCATCTTACCCTCCTAACCTTTTTTTTACAGCACACCTTATTTACAATAGTTGCATTTGTTCACAACATACCATACATAAATATGTTAGACATTCCACAAGATCGTAGAAGCGCACTACAAACACAGCAGGTTTCACAATACCATCTGAATACTGCACTCATTATCGCTGACACAGCGACGTACACCCGCTTAACACAATCACATTTACAGCACCCGAATGATGTGAACACCTTTGACATAACAGATGAAAAACACAGGCTACGGACTTCCAATGCTAACTAGAACCGATGTTTGTACTATATAAAGGATTTCGCTAATGAAGGATTTTTCTCACTCTCGACAAATAACAACAACATTCAGTGTTTTTCATGTGGCATAATTCTCACCAAATTTCCTTCCAACAGCTCCAGCTTCATTATTAATATACTCACGTCACCTGGATGTAAACATCTAACACTATCTGATGAAACTAATCAATCAGACAGCATGGTTTACACAACACCACAAAATAACATAGGAGATTCATACTGCTTCCAAGATACAACACTGGAAACACAATTAAACCACAAAATAAAACAGGCCGGTTTTACTCGCATGAACCTTCATGAAACATACAAATGTTTTCATGCCACGGAATATACCACAAATGGCAACAAGCAGATGATCACTGGAAAATACATGCACAGTATTTTCCTTACTGCCCACATATCACATACTGGAAAACTAAATTTTATGTCAAAGATATTTTAAAACAGGAACCTTCAGCACCACAACAGTATACAATGGATTTCAGATTCTTAAAGCAGCACATACACTGCTTGGGCATTGAACACCTTCGTACAGAATTAAGACAAATGATAAATGAAGATAACACCTTAGCCCTGTTTCAACATATATCAGCGAACTATGAAACTCTCTGCAAGATACTCCAGTACCTTTCAAAAGCACAGACAACTACTACACAACGACAAACAGACTACCAAATAAATAGCCTTCAGCAACGTATACAATGCATAATCTGCAATGACCGAGACCGTAACACTTTGTTACTCCCATGCACATACTTTATAGACTGTAGGGAGTGCACACTACGCTTTCAAAACGAGTGCCCAGTTTGTCGTGCTGCCGTTACGCAAACTGCTTTATGTTAGAAACAGCTAATTTCCTTACTGAACAGTAAAATGAATGGACTAATGCTAAGAGAAAAATCTGCATCATATATGACGAAACTAGATGATTCCATCACAATCACCTTGCCTTTATTTATTTCACGACATCCAAAAGGACAAATTGGAATACACCTTTAAGGTCTTATAAAACCAGATGTTACACTAAGTGTTCGATTTATCCCAGGACCTAATGTTTTAGCATTAAAATTAGACTGAACGTTAAACACCACTATCCTATATTTTCAAGTGATGAAGGACACACCCATCAATGTTGGACAACACATTGGAATGTTATATTGGCAACCATTCAAACAACCTGGCAAGATACAACCTTCCAGTCAGTCTATCAAGTTTACAAGCTGAACACTCTCAGCAAATACATGTGAACAAGAATACTTCACTTAACACGTTGAGAGCCGGCCTACGTGATATTCGTACTTGGATTTCGGCATAAAAACCAGCAGTTTTTGGTTGCCTTACCAACGCCCTAGCTCCTCCGCCGATTGCACTAGAGAGCTGTTCAACAGCTCAAACGGATCGACCAGTCTAGTAGATTGCACTCGAAAAAATTTTTTTTGGTTGGGGGGTGCGGATTTTTTGTGACTGACGTCATAAGTGAGGTAGTTTTAGGGTCATTTTGGCTCATGTTACCTGGCCTAGGGCGCAACCGCTAGGCCAAAGTGTTTGCTGAAGTTTTCATTCGAAACTAGGCTCGAGTCTGAGTCTTTTGAGCCTTTGATCGACTTTCTAGCGTTTCTGATTCAAAACTTAAGATTTAAAATAAACAAATTAATTAATTATCTAATTAGCTAATTAGTCAAATATTTTTACTAACTTACATCATAACTTTTGAACCCGAAACCCCAGCAGGTC
>JGI24022J15233_10003994_pt1 | contig 14993 bp, 12 predicted proteins | sample Ectturendosymbi2_FD_15233 | JGI IMG/M metagenome (IMG submission 15233)
GGTTTTCATCCTGGAGGTCGCAACCCCCAGAGGAGTCTTAAGCAATTTTTGGAAGGTTCGCGAGTAGATATTTTATGTACACAGCCAGGTTTTTTTAGGGTTTGACCTTGTTGACCGTTAAGAGGCTTTGAGAGACCGCGGCTATTTCATCTGAACACCGAGATGGCCACAAAGCGAGGTTTTAGTGTATTTTGGTGGTGGTCGTAAAGCGAGGTTCTGCTGTATTTTGAGAGACTGCTTGGAAAAAATTGAGAGACAGTTTCGGTCCCTCAAAACACCTTAAAAAGCACTGTGCACAGCTGTATTACATTTGCTTTATTCGAGTTTTAGATGGAGGTCGTTGGGCTATAGTGGGTCGCGGTACAAAAAAGGTCAAAAACCACAGATTTACACATTATTTTTCGTTTGTCGCAGGTTAACATTTATCCGAGAATGACTAATGCTCGCGCTGATGAGCAGCTAAGCCGCAAATGACCGAAGTTCACGGAGAGGTCAACTGCAGCTCTCCACTGTAGCATGTAACCACCCGCTTATCGAGCAAGCAGATACCACCAAATGTAAGATGATTAACAATAACAAAACATCGAGACCAGAAAATTTCTTACGTTAGTGCAAAGCAATAACACCTCATGAGTTTTAACTTTCATTTCATATCATACCAAAAGCAGGCCACAGTGTCAAAACATTTAGCAGTAGTCCAGCATAAAGATTGCGAAGATTTTCAGTTTCGGGAACTTGACAGAAAACTTCTCGGTACTTTGAAGCAGTGGACTACAGTAAAATCTTAGCAAAGCGGTCACTCATCATAAAGCCAGAAATACACGATTACAGAAAAGGGGCAAAGGTCTGCAAACAAAAGCAGCGAAGAAAGAACACTTGCATATTCCTCAATTACCGTCATAAATAAACAAGTTTCTTGCGAAAACGGCAGGCTTTGCGTTCACTGGCATGAAATATATAAAAAATTCGGGCAATACGAGAAGCTGGTCGGAATTTTCTCCTCTATGCTGTGGGTTTGAACAAACCCACAAGACAAAGGTTTGAAAGAGTATTCCCCTGCTGGGTTTAATTGGCATCCAGTGGTGAAGACCGGATAACCAGGTCGTATTTGTCGCCTGAATTTAACGCGGCAAGCCATTAAAACCGTGGTTTTTACTGTAAAAAATACTACAGGCGCCACACTCGTAATTTCTAAGCTACAGCCACAATATCTTCGAGCGCATACACAACAAGTGTTTTGGGGGAAGAGGCGCGATTTAAGTATAATGAAAAGAGTACCAAAAAAACAAAGGGTTAACAATAATGGCTAAAAATCTTCTTTAAATCTTCAGTGGCACTAAATTGGACGGATTTCGATTTGTCTAACGGCAATCAGCGAAGTACTTAGATGTGATAGTGGTTACAAGTGGAAATGCATGCACTCGATGAAATCGGTGCAAAGCTGAATGCAGCGGCGGAAAAACATTTCACGGTAAAATCGATCGCAAAACCCACCGAAAAGCATCGCTTGCGAATAGAATTAATGTCAGTTACACACAGAGTACAGTTTGCCGTACGATAAGCTGCTGCATCGACATAAAACCAACCACACGCAAGCAGAAGATAAAAGCTCACAACGTACAAAGCGACCAACCTTTCGCATAAAGCCCTGGTTGATGCAGCGTTTCACATCGTGTACTTTCCGCCATGTGGTTAAATGGCGAATAAACTTCGATAACATGGTTGGACGAAAACTCATATGCGAAACTTATCGACAAAGACGACAAGACAGGTGAGACTTGAAACCAACGAAACACCTTTATCAATTGCGAGTGTCACGGAGTACGTCTACGAGCACAGCATACGTAAAACTGTGGTTTATGGTTTATGAAGGAGTAAAGACTTTCTCGCTGAACACCCGTTTCATGGGCTAATGCCAAGTTAATGTAGAAAGGTCACATGTAGAGATTACGCTAGAAAAGCACATAAAAAATAAAACAATGTTGCTTGGCCAAGCTTGTGAAAAGCTATTTGCTCCTCGCCAGCACAGCTTCTTTCCAGAGCAATCGCATGTTAGCGAGGAAACACACTTCGTTTTCCTGGTTTTACCAAATACGTGTAAACCAAAGCTGTTCGAAAGCATTTTCCTGCATCAGAATCCGTAGATTTTCTGTAGCGACCGTATGCAGTTGAAACTTTTACAGTTCGCCGTGAGAAACGACAAACGTTGTCAAGCAGCACTGGCGCAGGACGTGGCACAACGGAGGCGAGTACGTTTGAATGCCGAAACTTACAAAAGCGAAAATTGCAAAATAAAGATATATATATGCGATTGCACCCACGGCAAATGTCGTTTTGCTCCACACCGTTTACTCAGCGTCCTCTAGCGGCAACAGCGCAATGACAGTGACTGAAATGATGCTACTCGCATTCACAATTGTGTTTTACAAAGCAACTGAGTAATTTCACGGAAAGTTTTTAACTCATGGTGACGTGCATAATAAATTTCTTAGTAAAATAAAAATGAAGTTTTTCACAAATTGACAAAGAAAATGTTACAGTTAGAAGACTGATTCCGCAAGAAAAAAATGGCAAAATTCAAGGAAGAAACGGGGTTTTCAGCAGCACTTGGATGAACACAATATTATTGGCCAGTATAGTATTCTTGGACAGAGTTGCAGAAAGGTCCACTGATGTAATATCTGATGACACTGGTTTGCGACCCAATAAACAGTGGTAAACTTATCTCTGATCAGTAACATACCACTTCATGTGGTGTGTTTCTGCCATGCGCCCTGAAACGAACAGACTGTCAACACTATTGTTCATGGCGAAAAATAGGCCATAACCTAAAAAATGCCACTTCTAACAACCAACTTGACCTGCAGTTGTAACGCAACTTACGACAGGCAACAAAGGTAAGTGAAACAATGGCACTGTCTTTCACGTCCACTAAAGTGCGGTGGATAAGCGAGGTCCGGAAATAAAACAGTAGCCATCTTTCAAGGCGAAAGAATAAAATGATGTCAATGTTTCACGATGGACTAACAAGAAAAGCACAAATTTAACTTTGAAAACGTTACAGCATGTACCTGTCTCAGACAAACTTTCGGAAACAGTATAACAGCAAAGCCAAAACGGCGACGAGGAAGCTACGAAGTGTGTCTCGTGTAACTCGCCACGAACCACGCACAAACACTGTTTACATTTTGTTCAGCGAAAAACTGACCGCTCATCGGATACGCTGTTAACGGTGCAGCAGGAACGCAAGACGATTTTGGTCGAAGTGGGCAAGAGATCATTCATCAATTGCCCATTGTTGGCATTTTTGAAACGCAGCAAAATCCTTTGTGGAACTGGCCGGGCATGGCAAAAGCATCAGGACAGTAGAATGGTTCGCGCAAGAAAGACACAGACCGCTGATTCTGTGGAGTACCCGATTGTCTTTGACAGACCACCTCTGCAATGCAAGTTTGGAAGTTGGAAAAAAGCTCTCGTGCTGAACGGCAAATACGCGCCTGCGATCGGTTCTTATCAAACATTTGCAGGAAGCAAGCAAGACTAATTATTTTATTACACGAGTGACGCATGAACTAGTCGCGAAGGTTGAATAGAACAAACCAAGCCCGTGCATATAGCACGCCAAAATCAACTCTTTTGATTTGACACGAAGAACATCTAGGTACAAGTTCGTACAAGTCCTCGCGATCACACAGAATTGGCGCAGTCGCAAAGCCTGCAAGCAGTGTTTCTCAATCTTTTTTGAACCAAGGAACACTTGGTTATCACTTTCGTAACGTATGGAAGATCGCGTAGAAAAGCATGATGTTTAAACATCACCATGTTTTCAAACAAAAAAAATGTAAAAAAATTCACAGCAATTATTATTGAACGGTATTCATCACTGCCGTGACACTGATAAGTCATGGCAAACCCTGTGATGGTTCATCAGTGTCAAAGTGTAAATGTTGCTCTTTGCGACACTTTGCGGAAGAAGAGTGTAGTTTGCCAGCTCCGTACTTTTAGAAAGTATGGTCTTTATGATTCAAGAACCTGTTTTATATCGGCCTCGACAATACAGGTGTTCTTGTTTCCATGGTGTCTCAACCGAGACTATGGGCGCCCCTTGAGAGTCACCGGGCGTTTTCGGGGGCCACGAGCAAACCTCTGCTCAAATTAGTTGATAAAAATGTACGTGTTTCGTTGGTGTAGCAGGAGGCCATGGATGTTGAGTGTTTCAGAACGGGGGCCACGAACCATGAAAGGTTGAGAAACGCTGTTAGTCAGTTTTCTGTCAGGTGTTGGAGAGGATAAACTGTTTGAATGTACGCACTGCCATGCAAACGGTTCATTTTTAACGCAAACGCCACGGCGAGGTTGGATAAAGCAGTGTTTGTTTAGTAATGCAACACAATTGACTTATACTATGACTCAATCGTTATTGGAGGTTGATAATCTGCAGGTTTGAATCTGTCGGAGAGTTGAGTTTGTTGGGGCAAACATTAGACAATTTTCATGCAAATTAAAGTTAAGGCGCTAGGACACCGAATAAAAACTGTTAAACAGGTTGTCTCGTCGGGCACCCCTGGACAGTTGCTTAAAATTTTATTATGGTTTACGATGAAAGCACCCTGACTTAGTGATCGAATGCAGTAGTTTCAGAGATTTTCAGAAGCCTTTCGCAAGGCGTTGCCAGTGAACTCGCAGTCCGACAAAACAATACATAAATCCCAAGCCGCATGAAATGCCTCCAGAGTACTCCAGCCAGACTGAAAAACAATAGCCAAAGCACATTGTTTTCATAGGTCCTGCATACGGAGAAGCAAGCAAAGTGCGTTGCTGTGCTGGAGCAGTTGGTAATAGGGCTGCCAGGACCAGATGGATCAACAATGCCAATTCGCTCACCAAAATATACCAAAAAGCTTTCAAAATACCGAACAGGCCGATTGCTGTCGGTTTTTATTTTGCCACAATGGCAGCAGTCCAATGTTGTTAAAGAACTATGCCTGTAATTATTGCATATAAGCAATACATGACCGTTATACTCCAAAGATTTACACAGAATTAAGCTGGAAATCCTTTACACATTTTGCTACCTTCAATATCTAAAAATTTCTCCAAAAGTTGGCATATCCAGAACGAAATGTGCTACCAATTCCTTTTGTACAGATACTAAACAGAAAATGCCGATGCTGTCCAAAATGTGTAACCAGAGTGATGCGCAACGCCTGCGCAGAGCTTCAGAGGGGCCGACGAATACCGCCTTTCTTTATGTTTTACGCACAAAATGGAGAGACAAAGCGGAGTAATATTTAAAACCGGTTTGAAGTAACAATCTCCTTGATATTTACCCAAAGGTGCGTGAAGAAGCGAGGCAAAGGTAAAAGCCGCCAAGTTAAAAATTCATTACTTGTCAGACAAGCAGAGCGCGTTCATTCAAGTGAAACGAAGACAGATTTTCTCTCCAACGCCTACAGAAAATTGGTTGCGCTGGGCAGAAAGGAGCGGCGAGTAAAAATGTGCAGTGCACGCAGCTTATGGAATCCATCTCGGAACCGGTGGACTTTGGGTTCAATATGCGGAGATTTTAACAATAAAATCGGAAAATCCCAAGCCAAAGCAGAAAGAAAACAACTAATGTACAGGGCAAAACTGTAATTGATAGCTGTGCCATATTTATTGATGAAAAATCGTAGCAACGATGTTTGCTTCGGTGGAAATCGCTTTCAGTAATTCTGCTTTCATACCATTGAGCATACGCAGGCTCTAGTATGCTGCTCTGCCATGTCCCAAGTAAGAAAACTACTTCAGTTGCAGTGACAACTGCTTCAGATGAAGTGTAATGATAAAATTGCTTCAGCTATAATGCCAAAACGTTCGAAAACAGTCTGATTAGACGGTTAATTCATTCATAATAGGCACTTGTTTGTCCACATTTAGAAGCAATTTACCAGTGGCATTGAAAATGGATTTTTTCTAACGAAGCTTGTATGTATTAACCGGCGATTTCACAACGGAAAATACGCGGGAAAATTCCGTCAAAAGCTCCGTTGGTTTTATTAGACGGATGGCTTTATTAATCGCCGATTTACTAAACGGCTTTTACTGTACTCCGTGCTTGACAGGCACATTGTGTACATTGATTTGGAACGACAACAGCTTTTCTCTTCTACACTGACAGAAAGCTTGCTAAGAAAAAAAATACGTCCTCTATTATTGAGGTCGATATAAAAACAGATCACAAAGACCGTACTTTCTATAGTAAAGAAGTAGCAAACTGCACATCAATGCCGAGTTCCATTCAAAGATAATAATTAGTCGTTGTGAAATTTAGTGGAAATACAGCAGCAAAGAGAACACTGACATGTTTCCACAAATTCGCCATAGAGGGAGAAACAAAATGTTTGAAGTAAATTAAAAATTTTTTTTCAATAATTAAACATTTTTTCTTTAAATAAATCACATCAACAATTTTTCATTTTATTTGAAAAAAAAAATTGGGGGGAGGGTGGTAATGATCAGCCACCAAACTGGTGCGCGGCTGACACTTGAGCGCATGTATATAAATATTGGAACTAAACTAATTTTGAAACACAATGCAGTGCAAATTTCAATGCAGCTCAGTCTAACACACATCACGTCTACATAGCTGCTCATACATTGCAGAAAGCCAGCTGTCGAATATCTTTTAGTGTTAATACTGTAGTGCAAACTATAATGAAAATCACGGCCAATGAAAACGATAACGACATTTTGCAAACGTTTCGATAACTCCTGTTATCATCATCAGTGCATTACAAATTGAACTGCAATGATCTTGCTGCAAGTTCTTATGGTCAGTCAGAAACGTTTGCAATATGTCATTGATATTGTTTTCTTTGGCCGTGGTTTTCATTAACAGGCTATTTAGCGCTTCCGCTTTTCGTGTGCTGTAAACTATCTTATAACATTTTATTTCGGGAATTTTGCGATTTTTAAACTGTAACATTCGCATTTGTGGATCACCAGAAACTCTCACGCAGTCTTCCTCTGTTGACAGCCACAGAAACAGAGCGAGCAATCAAAGCGGATCAACTGAACAACACGAAATATTCCACAAAACTTCACATGATGTTCATACTACTGTAGTACACACCAACCTGATTTCCATCAGTGGCATCACAGGGACGCAAAGCAACGTGCGTTTGCGCGACGTCACTGTTTGGAATGATGCAGCGGTTAGTGCGCAGGTGGCGCAAAAGGCCGGAGGAACTGAGTGTCCATTTCTGCACAAAGATCAAAACCGTTTTTGCATTTAGCTGTAAGCTGTGTATTTGCGATATCATCTGAGTGACAATTAAAGAAAACCAGGTGCCGTTTCGCGCGAATACTATATATGAAAAAGAATCGTAGACGCAGCCAGGGCGAACGTACTGGCGGGCCAGGCAGTTTTTATCTGCAAATCATCTGGGCCACGTATGAAAAACGGTTGGGGTCAGCCTACAAATACACCAAAATTACATCTGCAAGCAGCTGTCAACGCGCACCAGACCATGTGAACATTAAGGCGAGTTCGATTTGACTGTTCTGGTGCGTTTGCCACTGTAATATCGCACCGGTGTTTTGTTCAGCCTAATAGCAAATCTTCATCATGGCAACAACCAACATCTACTCCGATGTTAAAATCTGTGTGAGCGTGAACTTAATAAAACGACGCAAGCCACAACACAGATCAACGATATCTCAAACATAACCCCTACCCAGCGGTGGCCAGTAAAGTTGCGGGACTGACTAACCACGGCTTTGTTTAGGCAATTCACTGAAAGCCAACATATAGTCGAATAAAGTGACCTGGCTTATAGCTGGCTGAGTACCAGCGGAATGTGTGAGTTTCGGTGTTCTCGGGGACAACCTCCATTTTTGCCATGAGCAAAAAAACTCTTTGGTCGTCATTCATTCTTTTTTTTTGTTGACAAAAGTAAGTATCACAACGGCGCATGTAACTACAAAAATTAGATAAACTTGCAGAGCCCTGTTGGTGATTCGGTGTCTCGCTATCACATAGGTTCTGACGGTTGTCAGACGTGCATCGTATGAACTGCTCAGTTTCTTTAATTGTAATGCTTTTCGTAACTTCATGCTTTGTTTGGTAGATTGTTGCAGCGTTATAAGTTTCTTAAGGCCAAATAAAATCGGCCGATGACTGTAGCATAACAAGGACACTTCCTATGTCGGCCGGTTTATTGCAACTTCGGCCGGGGATAATTTCTGATCTGGGTAAGGCGAGGTAGGTTGGCATCAGACGACAACGACGAAACATGGACTCTGTTTGGAGAGCATACGCTTTAGGTGGGTCAAGTGAAGATATGCTGCAGTGCAACGAGTTGTCGCGTCAGTAACCTCTCAATTGATATTATTGAACCGCATACCATTGGCAGTACTGCAGTCAAAGTGTAGGAGCAGTACTGACCTAAGTAAATGCACGCATACAGATTAAGCCCAAGTTTGCTTCTTGTTTCACCGCAAGTGGAGCTTCCTGCCGTATCGAATTTTTACGTCGGTCGCAATATCCAATGAAACACAATGTCCTTGCAAGAGTAATGTCCATGCACGAAACACACGACCTGCATCAGGCCGTTTAGCAGTTCGGACCATGCATGGTGATTTTACGCTTTAAACGCGCTGGACAGAAAAAAGACCTTAAATGAAATGCCTAATTTCATTTTTTCGTTGGTGGCCATTGAGCACCCCGAAGTATCATTCTCGCACAATCCCGTATCCGACATATCCACATGCTGGAGAAAATTGCATGAGGCCGGCCCGAGGGGATGAAAAGTTTGCCGGTTTACTGCCCAAGCATCATGTACACGGCAGCAGTATACTGGTTAACGGCCAGGAGACAACACACCACGCACAACATCAAACTCCCAACTGAGCCTTCATGGGCTTTTCAACATAATGTCTGTAGTGAGTAGGGGCTGCTTTTGAGTGCTGTTAATCTGATGGTCTTGGAACAGAATTTTTCAGACCAACTTGAAGGAAACGTAAGCAGAGCCTCTTGACTAAATCGCAGCTTGTACAAAGACCACTCATGACAGCTGCTTCAGTTAGTCATAACAAAACGCACAGGGCGGACTTGAAGGGCTGCACTGCCAAAGAGAACAACTAAGCGATAGATCAATTTACAGTGTCTATTACACTGCTTACAAGCCGTGCGCTAGACGCTCTTTAATTGAGAATATGTGATTCCATTACAGATCGGCCTAGCATCTGATCAATCGCCTTCGGCAGCAGTTGAGAGCGCTGATGTGGAAGCACTTTTATTTTCTTCGCTGTTCCAACACACACAAAAAAACAAAAATATGGCAACGTGCGTGAATGTGAAAGGCACAACCTGGCTGGATCGCGTGGGCAACAGGCTCTTACATCTTTAAGTACAAACGCCCACCTGGTTTGGCGCTTGTTCATTTCCATCAACGCACGGAGATCTGACGAGTGATTCCTCATGATTGTTGACATCCAAACATTCGTTGCCATGCAACGAAATAATTCGTACGGCTTTCTCAGTTTTGAATGACGGTATTCTGCACCAAACCGTGCTCATTAGCAAAAACAAAGTAAAGCAGGTTTTTCGCAAAGAAATGGCTGTTTGTTGCATTATCACCTTGTCTTAGATGTCTTTTATTTTGTCCTATTTGTTTTCAGTGATTTGTTTGACTTGCAAACAAAATACGTTAGGTCTCGAGAGTGTTGAACGTAAAAAAGTAAGTGTAATTGTTTTCAAGAACTTTAATTTAATTATTGCTCTGAGGCTGAATACAACGTTTACAGTCAAAGACGGCGTCCTCCACGCGTAAATTTTAAGGATCCCAGCAACCTAAAATCCTCAAATTTATTCTTCTTTTCTTGAGAGTCACCATGCCCCAAAACAAGATCACGCCCCAACATGAGTTGCATAAATTTACCAAAATCCCCCCACTTTGTCTTTTTATTTATTTATTAATAACACGAGCGGGGCGATGTCTTTGACCACTTGCAAGACTGTTTCAATAAGGACAAAAATATCTTGATGATGACTTTTCATGGTTACAAGTGAGCGAAAAAAGGTGATAACAGCCGGAGTTTTGCATCACAGACACTCATATTTGTTCCAATGTGGTGGTTTCGTCAGTGTATTTGAACGTATTCTCCCAAAGCTACATTAAGGACTGCTGGTGGCGTCGTTCCCACCGCCACTCACGGCGGGACAGGCCATGATGGTGATGATTCAAAAGACTTTCTTCTTAAGCAGCAGGTTAAACACTTAAAGAAATACTTTACACGAAGTCCACACTGAAAGTGAACTTGAAACTTTCGGGGTTAACAATTGTTATTTTGGCCTTGCACATCCACCATAGTGACGGCAATAAGAACTCGTTTGACGAAAACGCATTTGGCTAACACAGCTGTCGACTAACTTTCGTACTTCCGCCGACAACTGGTGAGTGGCATTCACACAACAAGGTCGTTCATTGATCCGGCTAAGCTTTGCAAACACCCAAGCGAATTTTGAGGGTACGATCGAGGTAACGCGACAGAGAAGTAGTCTGATATCGTCCTTAACAGGCCCTTAATTAACGACTGAACGATACAAAAGCACTTGAAACTGGTGGCGAAGTGCCATTGGTCTCGGTCGTTACGCGTCGGTCTTTGGCAAGCTTAACGCACGGCTTCGCAGAGGAGGGTAATAATATAAAAAGAAAACAACAATTTATTTTTCGCCCAATTTTCTGCAAAAGTGTTTTTATCTCCAGAAAGAAAATCCAACGACTTAAACAATCGTAGAAAGTTTGAAGATGTGTGGCAACGAGTAGGAAACAAAACAGGATCTATTACGTTCCAACGTTAACTGTCAAATCGTTTGCGGCAACTAGGCGGTGCTGAATTTACTAGCTGAACGAATTTCATTTACATGTGAGTTGATTTAAAAGCGGGCGGGTTGGCTTAGCTGCAGATGTGATGTCTGATGAGCTATACATAGTACTGTATATGCCTTGGGTTTATTTTTTCGGTCATATTTTTTTTAAATGACCGAACAAAATTAATATAATTCGGCCATAATGTTTGATAAGGTAAGCTAGTGAATACTGTTACGGCGAGTTTTAATGCTAATATGGGACAAATGACCGAAATGTATCAGCGAAAAAAAGGTAAATCCTTTTCGGCATGCACTTGCACAGCTTTCAACGTATCATGTTCTTATCATATTCCCCCCGTCCTATCTTTACACATCAAGACTTTGAGGTGCAACTCGCGATTCGCCACCACCATTCGCAGCTTGATTATCACTCTTCACCACAAACTTTTCTCGGAAATCATGACTCGGTTGGAACAACATGCTTCGCGAAAAGCGGAACGGCGTGTGTGATGCTCGTGCAGGCGAAAAGTTATTTTAGCAACTTACACCAGCTCAGGATAGACGTTATCCAAATACCACTCGAATGAATTGCACTGGAGTTGGTTCCGAAGCGCTTTTCGATCGTCCACGCTGAGACAAAATAGGAACACAATTAATTTTTTGACGCACTGAACAGGAAGGCACAAAATGACTTCTGTTGGTCTCCTGCACTGAAATGTACAAACTCAGGCAATCGCCTGTTGCCAGCATATAAGTGGCCAAATAACGTTTTACCGAGTCAACTTTTCGAGATCTTCAATCTTCACAGTTGCAAGTATAAATACCACTGGAACCTAACAGAGGGTCAGACATCATCAGTGCTTAGTAACTCGCAGGTACTACTGAAGCCGACGTACTGCTAGACACAGATCAAACGCGAAGCAACAACACCCGAACCAAGCGCTAGATCAGGTTTGTTTCGACATTCTCGATAAATTGCATGGAAGACTTTTCATTCGTTTTTGCCTTTGGCATAAAATCTCTTCCTGACGTGTGACAACAAGTCGGGAAAACACCGATAAACAATATGAAAATGCGGCTCAGCACTTCCTCATTGCGGGGCAGGCAAAACAATTCTGGACTGAAAAGCACGAAGGCATCACACTTACTTCCCGTACGGCTTGTATTTAGCAGGAGGCCTTGCGGCGAAGTAAAATTTCTTGTAATCGTCCATCCAAACCTCGGCGGTTCTTTTTGTATTTCTAAAGAATAAGCACGCAATGGAAGAACAACGCTTTGTCACAAGTAGCGTTCTCTACAAAGCCAATTGCTCGGTCCTCACAAAGTAACGTATAGTGTTTGCAAAATTCAATACCAATCACAATGTTTAAAAAATTTCCAACACAATTTTACAGGATACGTCGGCTTCCGATCATACATGGGCACAGCACGGTTTCAAAATTCTACTTCAGTTGATGACAAGAGTAAAAATGTTACTTTCCATAAAAATGCATACGCGGAAAATAAAATGGCGCATAACTCTCAGCTTAGCAAACAACAACAATGCCAGAGCGGAACCAAACACCACCCGAAGCGATCCAAGAGACAACACAAATAGGTGTTTCGTTTTGATGCAAAAACGGTTTTTATAAAACCGGACTTTCATGAGCATAACCTTATCGTCTGAACGAAAACAAACTTGTGGTTTTATGTCATTAACGCTGTGTACCTGATGTAAGTGTTAGCGTTGCCGTCTGGAAACGAATAGGGATGCTTCTTTCGAAATACGTGACCGACGCGACTGCAGGGAACAATCTCCATGCTCCCTCCACACATCCACGTGCGGAAAGAAATCTCTGAAANTTAGTAATGGAGGTTGAGCTCTACTACTCGCGTTTTTGTGGGATGATGTTTTTGTAATTTCAAATCTTAATAACCAGATCTTTTCTTTTCCATATCCAAAATGAGAGTCTGAATTCTTTAGTTGTTCTAACAAACGTTACGCAGTTATACAACTTCATGGTGAAAAAAGGTAATAGGACCAAACCAACGCTAGCTTGGTCAACGAGCAGGACGCATGTCATGGCGAGTGGAAGACCAAAACTGTCATAGTAAATTAATTTGAGATAATAATCTGAGATTGTCATGCTGAAATCCTAACAAAATTCAAGAATGTTGATGCCGGAAAACTCGGAAGAGCAAGATCGACCTCTATCGACAGCAGAATATCTTATACAAGGACTAACGTCATCCACAAAGAATTTTTCTAGAAAAAACTGTCTTATATCGAAAATAAATNGCGGTACTTCCCTTTTTCATTGCGAGCATGCGAGCAGTGCAACGTAGAATCACACGTGTCTGAGCAAGTGCACGAAACGAACTCAGCCAAACTAACTGCCAAAATTAATTGATTTTACCGCTTGATCAAAGACTCACTTTAATTAAAAACGAGAATTGCAATAAGCCATAAATAAAAATTGAGTCATGGAAGGTTTAATACACAGCACATAAGCAACTTATGGTCACTAAGAAAAAACTAAATAGAAAGAAAATGAAAAACAATCCTACCAAAGTTTTCTCCACCCCAGATGTTCATGCCTGTATCGTAGCGACCCAGGTGCTCGAACCACGACTTTTTGACGGCAAACAGGCCACCCGCAATCATCGGAGTTCTGCAAATTACCAGATATATTTCGGAGGTAAGTAATATAAAGCAAAAATATGTGTCACTCAATGCTGATCTCACAAATCGCTTGGTAATAAAGCGACAAGCAAAGCATATCTATTTCAAAACTGCCGCCTCATGTTCAAGCCTGTCGATTCGACGCCGGAAGGAAACCTTATCGCGGACTGACACAACCGCAAAAACCCGCACAAGAACAATTCGGAGCTTGTTTGGCAGCTCGACAGAGGATCGGTCGATGTAAAGTTTGAAAGAGTGACACAGTTTTCAAGCACATGTAACCGAAACAAGTGCAAAACAGTACTGACATTTCTTGTTGTCGATACTTGTTTAAAACTCTTTCGTGCTTGCAAGAACGTTTCCCGCTTAATTAAAGCGAATGATTTGCCTCTAACATTTCTGCAGACTTAAATCTTTCGTCTGCAGTTTTATAATTGCTGTACTGTATTGATTCATTGACAGCCTTCGAGCAATTAACTTTTGCACAGAATTCGCTATCTTTCGTGGAAAGGCAATTATGTGACACATTCGATCTACGTCCTACAGAATCACGTAACGCTGTTTCACAGCTATAGCATTTCTGAAGTTGTGCAATATGAGTGCAGCACGCTTCCGTGAGATCAAACACACCAGCTTTGCTGCATTGGATGAATAATTGATAGCGAGTCAGCATTATACGACGATAAAGACCTAAACCGAAGCAAAAAACAGCGAAAAACCGACAGCGGCAGAATCAAAGGGAATTTCCTGAAACAAGAATAGTGCCGATCGGGTGCAAAATCATGACGGCACGCTTTCTGACACACCGCGACGCACCACAGTGACTAGAGCCCTGGATTATGTCACAGCGACAATGATAACATCAACTTCGAGTAGGTGGGCGAGTTGAAACAAGCCACATGACTGAGCTGATGGAACCAAATTCGCTCTTCGTATATTAACTGCCAAAGCGAATCAACGGACGCAATTGCAATTTAACTTAATTCAACACACACACACGTGTCAGGAGAAAGGAGAAAATAATCTGCAGAATCGCATCTGTGAAAAGTAATCCGCGTTACAATTAGTAATTTACAGTCGTATTGCGTTTAGAATTATTTTGGTGCTCCCGGCCCGTTCTTGTCCGAGATCAATGTTAGCTATTTTCGCTGCTAAATTTCGCATATATCATAACTGTAATTTAAGAGAAACTACGAACTCAGAGAAGCAGGATGTCAATGCGGTTTATCCACTTTTATAGCCAGCCCATTTCTGATATGTAAGCAAGATTATCTCTGTGGAGTAGAATTATAACTTGTCTTCTCGCATGCAATTTTCAAATTTGTATAACGTATCAAACGGAATTAATGGTAACCGATTAGCGAAGAAGACAGGAGCGTTTGTGGTAACGGAAATTCGTATTTGGTTCGTTCAGGGATGGTCGTCGATTTCAACAATGATTTATGAACGCACGCCACAGCATGAATGCGCAGCTTG
>JGI24022J15233_10003995_pt1 | contig 14993 bp, 9 predicted proteins | sample Ectturendosymbi2_FD_15233 | JGI IMG/M metagenome (IMG submission 15233)
AGTCAACGACAAAATCTAACGTAAGTAGCAAGATGCTTTTTATTTTGCAAGGGCTGAGGGAATTGACACTGCCATTACTTACAGATACTGAGACAACTTGCACAGGGGTGGATATTAAAATTTGGGGCAAGCTCTCAGAAAGGGGCTCCAAAGCATCGCCATTGCGAAAGGTAGATGTGGGATTACGTGAATAAAAGAGTTAAATTTGTTTCACGTGTCAATTTATTAACTAAATTCAAGAACATATGATACGTACGAAAGGAACAAAATTTTGTAAAGTTTTGCAGCTACATAATTGAAAGCTACCTCCTATGGCACATTTTCCTATAATTTTTGCTTTGTTTTGAAAAACATATGACTTACTTCCAAGCTTCTTTAAATGTGGCCTTAGAGCGGTACATCATCTTTTTAACTAAACAATGGTGCAAAGCTTTCAAGGGGGGCATGGATCTCTGAAAAAAGATGGCCCGAGGCGACTGCCTCCTCATCCTTCCCTAATATCCATCCCTGAGCTTGCAATCTCTCTTGTTGGCAAAGCGCATGTAAGTAAAATGAAACTAAATTTGAATTTTTTCCCATTAGGGCTTCAAATTCCGCAGATAAGTTATTGTATTTTCAAGAAGCCCGTGATTTGTACAAATTTAATTACGTGCAGTGCTAAGTTATCTTTACATGCAGCTGAGCGCGGTCAATAAGTTTTGTAATATTGGGTTTACTATTGTGTTTACAGTTTAATTCCATCTTATATTTCAATAAAGTCAGTTCAATTTAGCAGTCTCATCAAACAATTTAAATGAAGTAAGTTTAAAGTAGCTACAAAGGTTTTACGGAATAGGTTGAACATAGCCNAATATCTTACGGATTATCAAAAATCCAAACATATTTNAAACGTGGTGAAAAGACTCTAGCCTAGNGCATACGGTTATCAACTACAGACGTGAAATAAATTGCTCAAAAATTAGATGACAACGGGATCCACTTCTTATATGCGCGAAAGTTTTGTAGAAGGCCTACGTTGGAAGTAAGTGCCTTAGGGAAAAGTCGCTGCTCAGTTTCGGTTGAACGTGCTGTTTTGGCGTACATCCGAAGCGTATAAAAACAGTACCGGTATGAGCGCAATCGTAATGGCGGCCGCGATGACTTCTTGATCAAGTGCAATGTTGGGCGTTGAGAGGTTTACTAGCGCTTTGTAAGAAAGGTTTATGAGCATTGATCCAAAGTATAGATCCAGACTATAAGCTTGGAACTTTACTATCAAAACGTTTAAAACTTGTAAATTCAATGAAAGCAAACTTTTTGTTTGTCGACTTAAATCCGAACACAAATGTTCAGGAGAAAACGCCAGAAATATGCACGTTTCATGGATGGTGCTGTAAAACAAGGAGCATAAAAAATATTTAAATGTTGAACCTCGGTTGTTGTTTTCCCCAGCCCTAATAAAATTTCTGGCTACGCGCCTGGTTCCACAAAGGATCTTGTGCTTTGTTTTTGATTTGATCTATGTTGTGATTATTAGTAGCATTATATTTTCTTTGTCGAAACTGATCAAGATTGACTTGATTATCACAATTTTTGAGCATAATTGTGTCTATTTAAGGTATCAGAATTAATGTGTTTTCATATTAAATGCATAGCACCGTTTTATACACCAGTAGTTGCTATACCACCACGATGGGCGTAGCCAGTATCAATTCCATAATGTGCCCCCAATTTGGCCAATTTTACAAAAAGGTCGTGCTACGGTTGGGTGAACATGGTGACGTCATCGAAACGCAAACAAGAAGGTTTGTCCCCCCAAAGTTTTTTTAGCAAACTCGGTCCCTGGTTGCGAATGGAGCAGTGAGCAGAATGTCGAGTAAAGGAAGTAATAGCCCGTGGTGGAAAAATTACCTAACAAAATTCAAAACATGTGCTAGATAAAGCTGTCTCAAGAACAGCACAGACGAAACTTAGCGACTTTTTTGCAAGAACGCAATGCAGTTCTGTACCACTGTATGCTCTGTATTGCATGTAAATACAACTGCCAATGTTTTCAAATTCATGTTTGTGTTTTTCTGATCAGAGTATTCGCGAAAATACTATACAGTAAGCGGCAATCCTAATCAAAAAACTTTTAACCCTTGCCAGGCTCTGGCTTTCAAATAAAACGCAATTTTGGGAACGATTCATTGTAGTTTGGCTGTAGGGCCAGTTCATCTACAGAGACGCTTTTTCTCTGGTCCCTTGAAGTGACGTTATAGGGCAATTCTACACTATTTCAAACACTCCTTTTTCATATAAAACATTTGCGACCACCATCGCCGAAAAGACCCGTCCCGAAACGGCATCGCCGAACTGTCCTAGACCCTTAAAAACACGCGTACAAAGTGAAATGAAGAGTAATATTTAACGAAAGTAAAGAAACATGACAACCACATGTATGAAAGTTAATCCAATAAAATTAAGCATCAAAACTGCTGGATATTTCGATTCTCTACGCTCTTACCTAATCTGTCTTTTTCTCTGTCGCTATTATTTTTTGAGAAAGCATACGAATACAAAATCAGATGAGCATTTATTATATTTATTTTATGAAAACTTGTTTTTGACAAGCTATCCGCGCCCCACCACTGCAAAATTTATAATCTACGTATCGTTGTCATGTGGGTATTTTTCAATTTTCAGTACAGATATGCGACGGGATTTGATTGGCTGTTGGTGATCACGGGAACGCTATCCTCCGGCGTCCACGGCGCTGCTTTACCTGTAATGTTTCTTTTGTTTGGCGAGCTAACTACGCAGTTCACTATATATGGAAGATTCCTGCAGTGCAACTTGAACTATAACGATTGCTTTTCCATGGGTCTTGCAAACATCAGTGAAAGGTCAGGTCCATGTACAGTGTTGTTTTTGAGGTGGCTTTTGTTTGTTTGGCGGGTGTACAACTGCTCAGCTTTTATCCCTCTATGAGACAAGACGTGCACATAGGATTATCGCTACTGCATGGCTTTCAAGCAGGGTTGCGGAGTCGGAGGAAAAATATCCCACTCCAACTCCGACAGTTCCAAAATTTCCACTCCGACTCTTTAACATAAAAGTGAATGAAATTTGGTTGTTAAAATCAATGGAAATCGTGGTGCACAGCAAGAAATCTGTTTCAACAAAAGTTTCAGAAGAAATTGTACCATTTGAACAGGAATTCCCAACTTAGGAGTGTGATGTAAAAAGTGATCCAATTGGACATCCGGAGTCGGAGTCGGACAAAAAAATCCGACTCCGACTCCTGGTGTTGTTAGGAATCCGACTCCACCCAAAAACTTCCGACTGCTTACGACTCCGACTCCGCAACCCTGCTTTCAAGCCTTGGTGGATACTTTGTAAAGAGTGCTGAGCGCCATGAATGCATGTCAGTCGATTAATATACTTTTTCAAATGAATTCAGCATGCGAGATTTGTCAAGAATGCGTTTAGGACTTGGTGTTCGGCAGTTGACGGTCTCTTTTTTATGACCCAGACTATCTTGCACCACTGCTTGTCAACATGTGCTGGTTTGGGCGACATGTTGGTAGCGCATTAACCTTTTAACTCTTTGTGTCTCAATCGCAACTTATTTTATTCGATTACTAACGTTTCAGCGAGTGGAACCAAACTATCCTACCTCAGGTCGAAAACTTCAGAGATAGTAGCCTGCGGTTTGTTTACTATTTCGTGTACCTCGCTTGTGGTGTGCTTGTACTGGGATCCATCCAAGTTACCGCCTATTGCATCAGCGCAATTCGGTAGGTGCCAAATCTTTTTTGCTCTTGCTGCTTCGTGATTGGTTTGGTCATTGTGGGATGTTCTTGAAACGCAGGCAGACGAAAAAAATTCGAATGGGATATTTTCGAGCCATTTTACGTCAAGACATTGGTTTTCATGACGTGACGTCATCGGGAGAGCTAAACGCTCGTTTGTCAGCGTAAGTCGTTTTGTTACTTGCCAGAATTTAATTCAGAAATTACTTCTTTGCAATGTGGAAATCTGCGGCGATATATGTTTCTGATCGTTGTGCTTACACACTTATGAAAAAAAAACTGTTGTAATCATGCAAAGTGCATGCCCTGTCACAGACACCAACCGCATGGAGTTCTCTTTCCTGGACAATCTGGAACAGTGGTTACCAACCTTGAAACTGAGAACTACTTCTTGTGTACCGATTAATGCGAAGGGCTACCAGTTTGATAAAAACTTAAGAATTAAATGTAATGCGCAATTCTCCTTTGCATTACGTACATATTCATCTATGTGGAGACACTGATCATGTTAATAGTTGTTTAGAACAGGTCTGCGGGCGACCCACTAATCCGTGCTGCTGGCGACGTTTTGGTGCCCGCGGGCACCATGTTGGTGACCCCTGATCTAGATTTTTTGGTATCAGAGACATTAGGTGTAGTTAGGGGATGAAGATGAACACTTCAGTGTGTTTTGGGGGCTTTAGGAATGTGGTTGACGATGCATTGCTTGTGATAGAGCGATACCAAGGGCTGCCTGAATTGTTTAAAGGTTAAAGAAAGTGATGTCACTTTCGGTCAATACGCTATCATAACTAGCTTGTATTCAACTGAAAAGGTAGTGTCGCAACATTTCATATATCGAAGGCTCATTAACTATATAATAGGTTTCTAAATCTGTCCTAGATTTCTACAAAGTCGGAACTTGTCGTTCCATATTTCTATACATGTCTTAGTGTCGAGACGACATCAAGTACAGCTTTTCGGCTAAGAAGGCGGGAGCTGTGTTTGTCGATCTCACAGCAGCCTGCGGCGCTATATGGCAACGCACCCTCACCTGCAAGCTGCTGCGATTGCTACCTGACAGACATGGTCAGCGTGATCATGGATCTGATTGGCAATCGCAGCTTTACCCCTACCACCGGTAACACCAAACGGAGCAGGTTACGACGCCTCAAGAATGGCGTCCCACAGGGATCCGCCGTGGCATCCCATCTCTTGAACATCTACACCACTAACTTGCCAACCGCACCGTCGTCAAAAAGTATGCATACGCCTAGCAATCATGCATGCTGATGGAGACTGGTAAGCAGTGGAAGGGGTGCTGAACAAAAACATGGCGACCGTAGGTGAATACCTCCAGACCTGGAAGTTAAAGCTCAGATCCAAAAAATAGCGTTCAAGTTCATGCTTTGGTAAATAGAGGTGAGTTTCCACGTTGGTCTTAAACATTCCCGCGAGATCAAACTTGTTATTCTCAGTTGTGGTACCAAGCGGGGTAATAAAGCTGCTCTCCCACAAGAACTCGGTGAAGTTTCGCCGTGAAAGTGCGAATGGCATCGTTGTGGTTCATTCAGGTGTGCTACTGCCTTGCAAGTGTCAGTCGAGAAAACTAAGTATTTCAGTAATACAGGGTGGTTCAAAAAGGTGTGTCCATTTTTGATAGAGTAGCATTTTGATTGAAAAAAAAGCATTTCGGAATTTTCTTTCATAGGCCTGTCTTACAGACACTTAGGTTTTGTGCAGTGTAAATTTCTTCCTCGTACACCATCATTTTGCGAGCAGAGCTCATAGTTTATAATATGTTCGATCCAAAGCCGCTCGACTTCGCACAACGAAGTTTGTAACTAATAACTCTATCCAACATTCCATGGGGATTTCTCCTGATCTCCGTTCGAATGTTATTATCAAGCGCATCAATAGTTTGGGGACTGTCAGCATAGACCTTGTCGTTTAGGTATCCCACAAAAAATAATACAAATGGTTAAGCCTGGAGAATGTGTTGGCCAAGGATGGTCCGTACGACGGGAGACGAGCTTGTCTCCAGTGAAGTAACGGTGGAGATATTCGAGTGAAGCATTGGAGCAATGTGCTGTTGCTCCATCCTATTGATAAATCACACTATCCGTGATGGGCTTCCGCAGAATTTTTACCAGGGGGCAACATCGACATTTTGCTTATCATTTTCAGGTTGCTGACGATACAATGCAAACGAACGTTCACAAAATGCTTTACCTATTCTACACCACAATGAAAATGTCCCATGTTACGCCAACCGTCACAAAAATACGCTTCTTGGCAGCATTAGCCAGGTATATTACGATAATTTACACAATAGCCAATCTGCCGATTTTCCAAACAGGGTGCTTTTCAAAGCATTGACAATTGAGTCCGGATTGGACTTGAACTATCCACAAATACGGTTGTGGTACTCTCATACAGCTGACCGCGGGTTGAACTTCGCTTTTCAATCTTTTGTCTGAAATGTTTTCTACACTTCGGTTATCAGAAATGTTTTAACTTTTCATAAACTGCCTAATATAAAATTTTGAACACTTTGTACAAATAAGTCATTATTTAAGAATAAATCAATGACCAGAACAATATAAGCGATGCACTTGCAGTTAGTTTGCCAAAATAAAACGGCCGACGTGCGTTGGCAAACTTTTCCTCATGAAAACGTCACGCCAGAGTGAGAACTCTCACAGTGTTTTCCTATTGCTAAAATCATTTTTTTTTAAATCTAACCGTTCTTTTTGATTGCAGTACGACTGGCAGACCTTCATAATTTAGTGCAGTGGGTGACGACACAGTGGTAGATTTCATGACAACGTATTGTTTTGTCGCTGTTGCTCATACAAGCAATCGCACGATTTACAGTGAGCTGGAGTGGTACAATCCGCTTCGTAGAGATTTTGCTCATATGTATTTTATCGTAGCCTGTGCTTTTCAAACGCGTCGTAGTATTAATCTTCTTCTACTGTCAACACTTTTTCGGAGTCTATAGTGGTGTCAAATTTGATTGTGTGCACCCAGGTTATAAATTTTTGTCTGTCCTTCATATCGTGGTTATATTTTCCCTTCATGTTGTGGTTGTATGGTTTGGTATAACAACTGCGTCAATTCGCGTATATGTTCATGATTCGACTGAAGCAGGGTGTTTTTAAAGCATGAAGCTGGACTGCAGTCTTGCACGAATTTTCGACGGTAGACATTAAATTTTGTAAAAGATATGAGATTTATTGGTTAATGTTTGTTTGAAATGATCCAAAAGTTAGTAGAAACAAAAAATTAAACTGTGCTGAAATTTTGTGGTTTCAGTTTTTATAAAAAGATGTGCTGTAGAGTGTAGATGAAGAAAGATTTGCTCTAGATATTTCGTGTTGTAGGTTTGTATGGTCCGATATTTATTCGAAAGCTAAAACGCGCAGTTAAAGCAGAATACACTTCACTAGCGAAATGGTGGTTTTGCGCTTTAAGTTATTAACGTGATTTTTTAATAGTTTTCATTTGACTCTCTATAATAGTGGTTTTCAACCTTTTTCATGCAGCGACCCATTTTACAATCCAATTTAAACTAACGACCCCTTCCAAAAATTTCCACTCAGGCATATGCAATGCAGTTGTGTTCGCACAATAGAAAATCACAATGACTAAAAAATAACGTACGATATCACTGTATGTTGAACAAATTCTCATTTATTAAATTCATGCACATGGCAGCATCAGTGAGAGAGACCCGTGCCGTATACAAATCATTCCACAGCACAAATTATTGAAAACTAGAATAACTCCCAAGTTAGCTAGCGCATTCAGATATCTAAGTTGCAAACAGCACATTCTTACGTCGCAAAGTTATTCATGCGGTGCCAAACGCAACAGTCTTTTAATGGCCATCATCACACTTAAAACAATTTTGAATGAAAAAGTAGGCTTTCATTTTTGCCAGGTGATCCTATTATTCTGGCTATACGACAAGAAGTGGTTCCATATACGAAATGTAAAATATAGAAGAAATTATGAATATTTTTATCAGAAGCTCTCGCAACCCCTAGAAAAAAGGTAAACGACCCCCAGGTCGAAAACCACTGCTCTATAACATTGGCGGTAAAATTTATTTTACGTTTGCGTGTGCGTAGGTCTTTACCAAAAATTACAAAGCAATTCTTAAAAAATACGTTCTATGAAATCAGTTTATGCATTGCTAAACGTTCTTTATCGTAGACAAGCAGAGTCGCGATAGAGAAATGCCATTACGAATTTTTCGCCGCAAATACTCTGTGTATGCTTACCTAAAGACAACCCTAGGCAGTCCGCAGTAAGTTTACGTTGCACAGACGCTTGTTTTCTTTTTATTTCTATCCACAAACAGTTGGTGGTCATAGATGTACTATGTTGCTGGTAAGACTGCCTTGACACTTTACGTGGATATCATTTTTTTTTAAGTTCATCGATAGATGTTGAAGAGGTCAGTGAGACCTTAAATTCATGAAAGTATCGCGACAAATTATAGTGAACGGTATTTAGTGATCAGCCAAGGGCCTTTACATTTTAGTGATATCAAGACGATACATGATGGAATGGCGGAAAAGGTTTCGATGGTGATCCAATACTTGAGCATGACGATTGGTGGCCTGATCATTGGATTCCTTTACGCGTGGAAGCTTGCTCTGGTTACTTTAGCTGTAGCGCCTGTAATCGGTATAGCGTCCGGACTGGTCATGGTGGTGAGTACTATATTGTATCGGCACAAAGACGACTGCATTGTTTCCGAATTTCGATTATACAGGATGTTCCAAAAAGATGCATCCATTGTATTATCGCTATCATTTCATATTAAATAAATACAGGCTGCGGTTTTCCAGGTAAATCACAGTTAATGCTCCGAAGTTTTATTTCCCAGCTTCAATGGTGTAAGCAGCAAGATATTCCGCGCAGGAGATGATCACAATTGTAGAGGTCTATTTCGCTACGAAATCAGTCGTCCTAACTCAACGACAATTTCGGAGAGACTTTCCAGGCAGAAACGCTCCAACTAGATTCACAATAAAGCGCGCCCTGGAAAAATTCCGTGAAATGAGAAGTCTACACTGTAGACTTGTAGACTCACAGCTTGTAGACGCTACAGGATAACATTGAAGGCCGCAGTGGCCGGCCACGGTCGGTCAGAACAGACAATAACGTCGTGACTGTGAGACAATGTTTGAGCACTCTCCAAGGAAATCCACAAGACGTTTGTCCCAGGAGTCAGATCTTTCAAGGAGTTCAGTTATGTGCGTAATGCATCAGGATCTTCAACTGTTTCAGTATAAGATAGCAAACCATCAGCAGCGAATCGAAGACCATCTGGATTTCTTGGACTTCACTTTTTTCAGTGACGAGGCAAATTTCCACCTAGACAGTCACGTGAGAAAACCGAATATGTGTTTTTGGGCTCAGGCTCATGAGCAAGAGCATCAGTATCGACCACTTAGTGTGGAGAAAGTGACTGTTGGATGTGCGTTGCGTGGTAATGGCACTATAATGGTTCGAGGATGCTGATGGACGTCTGGCAACTGTGAACACAGAGCGATATATTCAACTAACGAGAAGAAAATCCATCCCGGAACCGAGGCGGAAGTGAGGAGTGGACATGGATACTGTGATTTATCAGCAGGATGGAGCAACACCACACTGCTCCAACGCTTCACTCGAATACCTCTACCGTTACTTTCCTGAAGATATGCTCATCTCCCGTCGAATGGACTATCCTTGGCGTAGACCAGCGGTGTGCAACCATGCAGCACTACCGGGCCAAATGCACATAACCAGATTGGTCCACGAGCTACAGCTGCGTGTGTCAAGCTTTGCGGGTTAGACAACCCGCTGGCCACGCACGGAAGATTGGAAATACCATTCTGAATTCTGGACGTCTCCGCGGGCCAAAGAACATCACCTCCCAGGCCAGGGGTGTGCAACCCATTCTTCCTGCGTCTTATTTTCTGTGGGGATACCTAAAATACCGGGCCTATGCCAACAATCCCAAACTTGATGCAATCAAGACTAACATTCGAACCGAGATCATGAGAATTCGTAGAATTCTTCATGAGATGTTGGACAGGGTCATTACAAACTTCGCTACAAGGAGCTTGGATCGAGCACATTATAAACTACTGAGTTGCATGTGCTCGCAAAATGGTGGTGTACAGAGGGAAAAACTTACGCCACACAAAACCTGCGTGTCTGTTATGCAGGCCTATGAAAGAAAATTGCAAAGTATTTCATCAAATACAAACTGCTAATTTAACAAAATGGGTACATCTTTTTGGACCACCGTAGTGAGGACCATGTTCACTTTGGGTCTAAATACATTTAATTATATCGGCCGTGCGTTTGCTTATATCCGCACGCTTATTACGATTTTTTTGTGCTGCCAATGCAATGCGAGCACGACATGAGCGAAATTAAAAAATTTGGCAACCTTGGGTTTGCACATAAATCAGTTCTATTGACTGGTCACCAAAAACATTTTCGGCAGCAGCTTACTTAAGCCGGTATGCGCTGTAGAGTATGCAGCCGCCAACGTGTATTTATATTTAAGCCTTGACGTCCTCAGTTTCGGTAAATATGGGTGTTGTTTTGGTGCCACAAGCTTGGCCAAACATGCAGTATCAATCCATTCCAACTGACATCAGCTTTCATAAACTTCGACTTGAAACAACATTTATTTTTAGGATTTAAAAAATATTGTGGTGTTTGGTTAACGTTTTTTTTCGTTGTTTCTACAGTTTTACGATCCTAAAAGTTGAAAAGCATCTCTGTTCAAACTTACTGACATAGTTAATACGTTATTCCAGAGGTCACCAATATGGTGCGCCCGCTGTCACCAGATCGCTTGCACGGACCACGTGTCGCACCCGGGCCTGTTCTGAAAATAGCATTAGCATGGTTTCATTAATAGTAACATAATTGCAGATAGTTTGAACAAATTGTTNATTTCAGAAGTGGGTATCAAATGACCTCGCGTTACTGTAATATCAAATGACCTCGCGTTACTGGAATATGAAAGAAGTAGCTCTCAGTTTCAAAAATGTTGGTGACTCCTGCGGTATTCGAATGACTGTGCGTGTCTGCGAGAAAACAGCTATTTGAAGCTGCTTTCGCAAGAAAAGCTTGTATGCGGCTCAGAGTTGTAAGCGGGCCTCATTTTGAAGCCCGAACCCGAGATTAAAGCACGATTTAGGCCCGATAGCCAAACTTATAGTGAGTGAAGATATGCGCATCTGCACGGTATTGGTGGCGTAGCAAAGTAAACATGACTAAATAATTCACAATTAATTATTTTTTATTGAATATTTAATCAACTTGATTGTTTCAACAGTAACTGGCGAAAAAAGTGCCCGTCGTTACGAAAACATTTTGCATGCAGACCCAAAATTTCTCGAAAAATATTGACAAACTTGAAGCCCAAACCCGAGCCGAAAAGCCCGGTTCACAACTCTGATGCGGCTTGAGGCGAGGAAAGCGCTAGTCGGCTTGTGATTCACGTGTTAGATTTTCTGGGTCCGTTTTCAAAGAGTGTTATTTCTTTGTCCATCAACAGTTAACAAACGCGTACACGAAGAAAGAACTCGCCGCTTACGCAAATGCGGGTTCCATAGCGGAGGAGACAATATCTGCGATCAAGACGGTTGTTGCCTTTGGTTGTCAGCACCGGGAAATCGACAGGTAATTTGTTGGCCTTCTTTTCACTGCTTTGTTTATCATCCCTCTTCGTGATGATCAGCATACTTTATGACGTGTACATATCATGATTGCTTCCCGTGCTTGCGTGGCTTTTGCTTTCCCAGTAAAACCGCAACCAATTTTACAAATGACTCGCCGAGCACACTGAGACACAGTGTGTTTTACTGCATCTTTTGACTTGGCTTAACTGAAGCTCAGAGCGAAAACACTGGCGCAGACATTGCAAGCTACAACGCCAGCGACGTGACTTGCGGTAACACTAAATTGCCCATGCTTCAGCCCATGGGTGTCGAAAGGATTTTTTCCAGGGGGGGGGGCAATAGCGTTTTTTTCCAGGGGTAGACAAAAAGAGTTTTCTAGGCGGGTCAAAAGCGGTGAAATTTCATTTGCTCAGTGTTCGAAACTAAGAAAACAACTTTTTTTGCTAAATTGTAATAGAATAATGTCAATTTTCAAAATTCAGGGGGGCCAAGTCTTCCCTGCCCCCTTCCGATGCCCATTCTTTTGTCCGTTACTGTTCCTCTGCAGAAAATATTACTTTTACTTTTGTTGCGATGATTGAGGAAAAGACAGCCAGCCATATTTGAAAGTGAAGTTAATTCCGCTTGCCAAAGTCTAGGGAACTTCCGTGTTGCATTATTAATTGGCTTGGTGGAGGCATAAATGTCACATGTACCAATTTGTAACGTCCCAGTGTTAGAAGCTTTGAACTTCTAAAAAGTGTTTCTGACACAACACTACCTCAAGGTTCTCACAGCACTTCAGGGTTGGTGGATATTTTAAACTCGACATTGTCAGTGTTCCCTTTTGCGAAACTACCTTATTTTTTGACGGTCGCTAAAAATGGGAATGTAAGTCCATATCAATTTTGTACACTGACCTATCGAACTTCAGATGTCTGTGTAATGGTCTGATGCAAGTTTTGATGTTCTGGCAATGTAGAAGTATCAGAAAGAATTTATGTGTTTGTGGTGCTGTACGCATTTCAAGTCTACGCAGCTGTTGACCGGGTTATGTTCCTACAAGCCTCATCAACACAGGTTCCACATAGTATACGCCCTCGACACGTAAGGTTGGCAGTATAGGGCGATGGCTTACGGGTGACGGATAACATCAGCGTGGAATAGGTGCCTTATCTTCTCACATGTCACGTTCCGATTATTCGAAAGCATTTACTGATCTGCTGCAAGGCCGTTATGGTTCGCTAGACTCATTGACGTGCACAGCAATTACAGTACTCTTTCAGTATAACGAGCAAAAACCCCGCTTGTGGCCATGCAAACAGTCATTTTGTGACTTCACTAGGAAATACACCCGACGTGTACGTGGTATATGACAGCAAAACGAAGCATTCAGTTCGGCAACAAATACCGTAGATTGAAACAAGAAGATGTCAAGTGCAGAACTACATATTATACATTATCTCTTATCTGCAAGATAAAAAAACATTTGAGAAATGTAGTGTGAAAGCCAGGAAAAGGTACTGGATTGGATGGCATTACCATGCCAATTCATCAAAACTGGACTTACGTTATCAATAAAATGAACCTGTCCAAGATTGTTTTTGTCAAATTATAAACCTTTCAATTGTTTTCAGTGTTTGATCATATTTCAGCATCACAAGTTCGTAATTCAAAATAAAATTTAATAATGACACCAATATTTTAACAGCGGAAGGAAGGCAGTTCATTAACGGTAAATCACACCAACCAAAAGCGAAATTTAAAGTCAGTCGTATTTGGAGAAGCAGTAATATTGAGCTGACTCGACCAAAGGAAAGACGATTACCTCACCAGCCTCACTTCAAAGAAAAATCGATCCGCTGACTTTTTTGGACATGACGAACAACATGATAGCAATGGCAGCAAATCGGGAAGAAAGACCGCACTCGCTCACATGTGATAAGAATGATAACCCACGGGTTCGGGCTACATAATTACCCCATCTGCTAACTCGATCACACAAAGAAAATAGCTGAAATACGATGGTTATGGCAATGGTTTTCTGCAAACTAAGAAACTACAAGCACCTTGCTTTAAGTAAGACAAAAAAGCTATCCAAGGTTCGTCAGGGTCTTGCAAGCACTGTGTATTTTGTGGTTGCCTTGGAAACCAACAAACCCATGGTCCCAACTGTTTCACAAATACTGACAAAAAGTGAAACTTTACCGCTGAATCAAAACCTGACATGTTCAAACTATGGTATTTATGTGGCTACTTGTATGATATGCCATCAACAGTATGTTGGCCAAAAAGCAAACAAATGTTCCAACAGATGGTCAGCCCATCGAAGAACTTGAAACAATCCAGATAAATAGAGATGACAGTGACCAACTTGCCTTTTCGTGGCGCTATTCGATGTTCCATGGCATCACAAATAATCCATTTATCTATGAAGCTTACACTGTTACTTTGTAGAACAAAACAGTTTTAAATATATGGGTACCTGTGAAGGTAATTGGCTTAACAAATTAAACGCACAAATTAATTTTCAAAACATGATCCTCCCTTGTGTGAAATAATTCTTGTGCCCCTTTGTGTTGTTCATTGTTTTTTTCCATTCGGCTTTACCCGCTTATTTGACCTTTTTTATCACCCATGGTTACCGATGTTGGTACCTCCCTTCATATCGATCAGCACAGGGATGAGGAGCCTACTTACTATCGGGGCCGCATGAATTGCGCAATATCGCCGGCGGCCCGTAAATTAATTAATTTCATCTTAAAATTTTAACTTAAACTGCATCAGGAGCGAGAGAGACTTCTCTTGAATGACTGTCTACGTGTCTGTTTGTCAAGGAGTTTCGTTTTGACGCGATGTTGAGTTTGGTAATGAAAGTTCTGTTGCGGGCCATATTAAATTTTCACGCGGGTCAGATTTGGCCCGCGAACCGCAGATTCCCCACCCCTGGTTTAGCATTTAATTTTGCAGGCGTTCTCTGGAGTTAGTCTGCCAACCTTACACGAACGCAATTCTGCTTACCCATTCTAACAACGGTTGTTTTTAGTTATCGCGGCTTGATTCCGTCAATGTTGGTTTGTTGCTCGGTTGTTGGCGTCTAGATAATTTTCCAGTTTAAGTGAAAGCAGTTATTTGAACAACTTATTTTCCAGTTTTTTACTTGCCGCAGCTTGTGTTTTGGTTTATTCATTTTAGTCTTGAGTTTGCTCGTGGGCTACTTGATTCTGAATTACCTACAGTTTGCTGTGTGTGTGGTCCCAGTATCAGTGGCCTGCAATATCTTCTGAATACGTCTTATGATTATGTTCTTGAACATGAAATTGTTATTAGCTATAACAAGACAGTTGGTGTAGTTTGCTCCCCATAAAGTATAAACAGCCTGCCAGGTGTGTGAAGCTTGCCGTACAAGTCAAAATCTTGATGCATTACATCATACCTTACTGAAGGATAACAGTGACACTCAGGGCAAGTGAAATCTCTCTATTGCGTAGCAAACAATCTCAGAGGTACCTTTTCTCAGTGGTTTACTGCCGCTGAAAACACTGATTCCTGTGTATTG
>JGI24022J15233_10003997_pt1 | contig 14990 bp, 10 predicted proteins | sample Ectturendosymbi2_FD_15233 | JGI IMG/M metagenome (IMG submission 15233)
ACATGAAAAGCTCTTCACACAAAACGTGACAAACATCACTTTTATTTTTGAAACCTCTCCAAATACAAAACCTAAAGAGAAAAAAGTGGGGGGCTTGACATATTATGTGCCCCCCGTCTGAAAAAGTGGGAGGACACGTCCCCCACCAAACTGCGCCCATGCCTCCGACGTAGAATAGCTGAAAANCTGTTAACTTCTATTTCATTTTTGCTGTGTTTTGACACAAGTTTCAATAAAAATATGAGTTTTTCCAATTAGTTTACCCAATAAATAAAACTTANAACTAAACTATAAAAAATTTTAATGATGCGAATAAAATTTTTTTCAAACGTAATTCATATTGCGGAAGAGCATCGGAAAAAGCGCTCAATAGTTGGAAAAAGCGCTCGGAAATCGGAAAAAGCGCTCAAAACATTTTTTATGTATGTACGTTAAACTTTTATATAATTATATAAAATGAAAGATCTCTGGCCGATGCCAAATTATTTTTTCTGATTGAAGTTACTTTGAACAACGAAAGAGCACACCCAAAAAAATTGACAAGTATCACCGAGATAATTGTTGTTTATTATTTATAATAAGGAAATGTTCCGCCGGTCCCTATGGCGTGTTCCAAAGGTCCCACTGGGGTGGGATCTATGGAACAAAATTGAAAATTTTTCAAACATAAAAAACAATGCAAAATTCTTTGATTTTTCTAAAACTTGGAATGAACAATTTTGGTCCAGAAACCTTCAACTGAGCAAAACTTCAGCAAGTTTTGCTAGACAATCATAGAGTTACGCCCGTTTGAAAAAATCCGTTCCATGGGTCCCACATCTCCCCGGAGACAGTAATTGATGCTTCTAGACTCATCAAGAAGTTTGATAATTGCTATATCTACAGACAGTGTACTCTCATTTTGTGTCGAACTCGATTGTCAAAAGCAGCAAGCCCACTTCTTAAGATCGCATTTTCAAGATTTTGCCATAGCGAATTTGTCTGTGATACTGATAGTGTCTATTTTACATGGGAGTTTATACTCTATGCTCTTTGGAATCAGGCTGTTCAGCTTGTTTTGTATAATGAAGCTCCTTTTTAATTCTACCACCTTAAGTTTAGAAAATAACCGTTTTCCACTTTACTATGAGAGATAAATTAGTGCGCAAATCATTGCCCACATTTACATAAGCGGGAGTGGATATTAAGAGAGGCGATTGCCTCGCACCCCCATTTACAGAGATGTCGTGAGGTACCCGTTTTGAGATTTTCGCACTTAGTTTTTGCATTGTTTTGTTGAAACGCTTATTCATCATTCTAGAGCAGTGGTTCTCAAAGTGGTCGATATCGACCCCAGGGGTCAATTGGACCATTCAAGGGGTCAATAAATAGTCACGGAGTCGAATGGGGGTCACTGTATGGCCAAGGGGTCAATGAATANCTGCTGGGGTCTACTGGAGCAATGAAGCCTCCAATTCAAAATTATTGTTGATCGGGCANGGAATGCAAATGGCGTTTTTCAACAAATCAAATAAAATCAAGAGGGCTGATCAAATCTCAGCTACAGTAATTTTAAGTACATTCGATTCGAATATTTTTTACCAATCATCCATTGTGATGACATTATGAAAACTCTTCTGTTTGTTACGTCACAAACAATATTGTAGTGCATGCGTTGCAGTTTTGTATTATTTTATCATGCATTTCAAGTAAAAAGTACTTAAATTTATTTTGACAGATACTTTCCTTGTATTAGTAACTGTTGGGCTAGGCCACGAGGTCTACAGAAAATTGTATATTTCAATTGGGGGTCAACGTGCAGAAAAGTTTGTCAAAACGTGCAGAAAAGTTTGTCAGTTTGAGAACCACTGTTCTAGAGCCACATTTAATAAGCTCTGTAGCAGGTCACATGTTTGTCAAAATAAAGCAAAAATTATATGTAAATATGCCAAAAGAGGCCCTTCAACAACCTGAATGTGTAGACACGAACAATTGAAAATCAAATGACTTCAGACAATTTACAATGTAAAATGTACTTTCACCAGGCCCGTAACTAAGGGGACGGGAGTCGAAGCCTCCCTTGGAAAACTTTTCGCCCCCATGGAAAAATATGTTGGACAAATTAAAAAAATCCACCCCTCTCAGATAACTTTTCGTCCCCATAGTGTCCCAAGCTGGTTACGGACCTGACTTTCACGCTGGAAGCAAGTTCCCAGACAAAATGAAAAATTTAACTTGGTTTCAGCGAATAAAGTTTCTGTTTACCATGCGTGAAATATGGGGAGAGTTTGCCTCGGGCACCTAAATTTCTAATATCCACCCTTTCATATATTTAAAGAACAAATTTCACCCAAGGACCGCGGGTCCCCCAAAAGCAGTTGCTACATTTGCTACTATTGTTAATCCGGCACTGATCCATCATAGGTGTAGGATAGACAATTTCTTGGGGACGCGACGGATATTTTGCCCAAAGTTCCCCGAAAAACGTTCTACAAATATTCTGTAGCTGTTGGTACATTATATTTCGAAATGTGCATCCTTGTTTATTAATTCGATTTTACAGCAATTTCTTATAATACGGCAAATTACACAACTTGCAATGCAATCAGTAACACAACATTTCCTGGTATGCAAATAAATTGAGAACCTACGCAGTGCCCGATATAAGCCTGGGCGAATTTTACAGAACAACACCCAACACAAATTACATACGCGATTGCCAGCCCAGAAAAATGACTGCAGTGAAAATGCTTGGAAGGTTGGTATATTTGACTGTGACAGTTGCGCTTTATTCACAAGTTTTGCACAAATAGTAGCTGTTAATAAAATGACGGACTTCTTTTGCCAGGACTGATGCAAATCAGTTTTGTAAATCCTCAGGTTTGGAAAAAACTTGTTTCAGATTGTTGTTGTCCTGCAATGCAAGACGTAAGTGATTTGTTGAACGAAAACACTTCCGATTGATGCAGAAAAGAAATGTAACTGGAAGAACACACTCAATTAATTAGGCATTTACATCAGTGATTACATCATTTTGATTAACATCTACGCTTTCTACACTTAGTACGTAAACAACTGATTCGCAAAGAATTTTCCAAAAGGATCTTGTTTCGATTTCAAACACTGCATAGCATTCTTTTACCCCTTGTGAGTGCGATTATCTTTATATAAAGAAATGTTAGTGTACAACATTCTTGTGAAACAATCTTTTAAGGCAGTGTTTGGTTTGATCATATAAGGTGTGTTTTCTGCTACACCCAGGCCCATACCACGGAGGGACATTCGCGGCAGTTCCCACAATTTTTGTACCCCCCAAATTTTGTTGTGCCCAGAAAACATTTTATGAAAACATATCACAAAAACAAAAATATCTCCCTCTAAAAATGAATTTTGACCCCTCTGAATCTTCAAAACCAGGCTACGGGCCTGGCTACAGCGTTGCAAAATCAGTAACTATTTTTCTAATATTTTGTACTCGACTTACTGTTCGGCTAATGAACACAGGTGCATATTAAGTCTAATTTTACCCTTGCGTGGTGTATGATTGGTCTCGGTTTTATAAGGAATGCATTTAGGTATATGTGTTGGCATGTTCCAAATAGGTTTTTCCGGTACATCAACACACGAAAGATTTAAGGATTCTTCTAAAGAACGTTGATGATACAAAAGCATCTTTTTAACGACAAACTTAATGTTAATACGCTAGTTTTCTCGTGCCGTGCTATGCAAAGTTAAAATCACGTAATGACAACAACTGCTGGCTTTCAACATGAAGTGGCATTTACTATTACTGACAAGTCCAGTAACTTACTTGCGTGAAGAGGAAATGGGATGTAGAAGGATTTGTAAAATTATATTTCACAGGTAACAGAAACGCGCTTATATTCTATGTAGATAACAAAAACTACACTAAGTGCAATGGTGCGCAGCAGTGCACAAAACACGAAACTGTACCAAAATAATAGATCAACCGGCGAAAAAAAGTTTGTGCAATTTTATAATGAACACAACTTCATCGTCATTTCTACGAAAAAAAGTTACAACAATCCTCTGGGTAAACCAAGATGCAGTATGTTCACGAAATTGTCGAGAGTTGCATATTGCCAATGAGCAGATGCAACGATATACATTCCCAGATAGAATATATTATATGTAGAGTTTCTTCATCCGGTCTGAGTAACTGCCTCGTTCTTCGTACAAATTGACATCCCAAGATGGAAAAAATCCTGTGAAAGTAACTGGCTCGGAATTCATCTTGATGGTGATAATCGTACAATTCGGGTCCCTGCCGCGCGGGTCTTTCTCGATGTATTCTTTGACAAGTCTGCGTGTAAACAGTTCAGATCTTCAGAGATAAAGTCCGTTTGAAATAATGATTTAGCACCTACTAATGACCCTAGGTCACAGCTAAGTCCAACCCGCGGCCCGCATGCGGCCCAGTCGAAGGTTTGCGCGGCCTAGTTTAGGTTTTAGCTACAGTGAATGTATCCTGCATACTGACAACCAGTCCTTATTTGTAATAATCTTAAATTTGACATTTTTGATGCAGGTAGTCCTTAGTGCCACGTTACAGTATCACCTCTGTTACCATTGCAGTTGGGATTCGAACGCTTTCAGTACATTAGTTTAAGCTAAATTTAGTTTCCTAAAGTAAGCCATTCAATGTGCGGCCCTGGTTAAGATAGTGACATAATTTTCGGCTCAGTAAGCCATTTGAGTTGGACATAGCTGTCCTAGGACCTGAGTTTCACAGAGACAGCTTGGGTAAGAGTAAGTTTTACGATTACAAATAGTGGCGAAGATGGGATACGAGAAAGACGAGTTTGAAGGCTGGACGTCGTCGGCGATGAGTCAGGTAGAATGATGATTTGTGCCTCAGTCTGAAATATACTGTAAGTGCTTTGGGAATGAGTTGCAACATGGCCAAGTGTGTAGAATGACCAGTTCGGTGGGTTCCTTTACAGTTACACCAAGAACTTGCTTTCTCATTAACGAAAAGCTGGGATGTATGTTTTCATGAATACAACACAAAGCACCTTTCTGAAAAGTTAAATTTTTGAAAAATTCACTTGCTAGCAAGCAAACACTTGCGACATAACTGCTAACGCAGATGGTAAATATAATTTTAACCCAGAGGTTTATTAGCAAAACGGTGCTGAAAAATTAGGGAAGTCACTTTATACTATTTTTGTTTTTATTTTTTATCCTGGGATCACCAATCTATTTAGAGGCGTTTGAAAGCTGCATTGCGTACATATAATAATTATCTATTGAAACTGTTCTGTTGGATAATGATGGAAAATGCATCATTGCTTACTCCGAATAAATGAAAAATAAACTGCGACATAATAATTCAACCTTTGAAGCATAAAATTCGGTTAGAAGTGACAGTTTCATTAACAGTAAAACACCTTCAAACAGCTATATATTGTTTTGAGACGTTTCAAATTCTTCTTAATCCATCTTAAGTCAAAAAATGAAGCAACACTAGGCAATGTCGGCAGTTCAAAACCAAAGGCATTAAGAATGATCCTAAAAGATTGTGAATAAAGATCGATTAAAAATAATCCTAAACGTCTGAAAATAGAACATGTATAGTTTTTGAAGGATTTTTTAGTGTTAATAATTCAGTATTACAATTCATAAAACAGCACGTTGCTGTGAGACAAACAAAAACAGGCACAAAATTGCAATAAAAAACGGAAACGTCTGCAAATGCTGGCTTGGTTTCTTTGGATCAGCTGAAACAAGCTTGTATTTGTCAACTACTGGCTATATAACAAAATGTATCGTTTCACTTTGACAGTGATTTTTAAGGTAATTTTTTCAAAGAAAAGTTCTTCAGTTGCATTCCAAATTCTAGTAAGGAGAGAAATTACAGCGTCAAACTACGAGTAACTGACCCTGGTGCTTCTTTCTGTTCTTCTGCATTAGCTCCGTTTCCTACCCAGATAAAAACTTGATCCCAAGCATCCAACATCATCACGTCGTCAGTTTCGAGGTCGCCCTGAGTGAAGTCACCAGGAATTTCCTCTATAGTTACACGTCCTGCGAACATTTGTAACACACTTTGATGGTGGCATACAGGAAGCCTACGAACTTGTTGATTGAAGCACTGGTATTTGGAGATAACAAGGTTCATCCCAGTAAAAAAACTAGTTTGGCCCATAATCTGCAAGGAACAAGGTTCATCTCAGTATTTGTTCCTTGTAGATTATGGGACAAACTAGTTTTTTCATTTCACCCAGATCCTGGTCTGTAGCCTAGTCGCGGGCCAAAAACAAGCTCTGCAAGATATGGTGGGCCGTACAATTTTCCACCAACAATTCCGTTGATTTTGTTATTTATGATGTTGATTATGCTGTCGTTACGTCTTTTTTTGATTAGGTACAGATAGAACCCCTCAAGGAAATAGCAAGGAAACGTGCATTCTTTAAAGTCAAGGATTAATAAGCATGAAGACTTTTTAACATTCACGAAAACGACAGGTGAAAGCGAGGGGTGTCGCATCTTTGCACAAAAAACGTTCTGGAAGATCTAAGAAAGCACTGGTCCGGAAGAAAAACATCAAACATCGATATATTAACTGATTACTGTACTTTCACCTTACTTAGCTTGAAGTTCATGCTTACATGGTACCATTTTTATTTACAGAAGGGGTGTCGAATTAACAAACACCTAGTCTCCCCATCTGTTTGTTACTGCAGGCCTATATTGTTTATCAACAACAGATGCATCGAAAAGCTCTGAGCTGGTGTAGATATGTTTTCCTTGTTTCATAAAATTACACACTACAGCCGTGGTTTTCAACCTTTTTTGTACCGTGACCCAGTATAGCAACCCACTATAACCCAACGACCCCCATATAAATTTGAATAAAGCGAATGTAATATAGCTGTGTACACAAAATATCTACTCGCGACCCCTCCAAAAATGGTTCACAACCCCTCTGGGGGACGCGCCCTCCAGGTTAAAAACCACTGCAGACTTGACGTTTCGATTTTTCAAAACTTCGAAATTTTCGGAATTCCCGGGGCTTTTACTGAACCATTTAAAATATTTCTGCTTACAGTCATTCTTTTTTTACACCTTCCTGATGACTACATGAACCTTTTTCTTTTGTCTTGCAAAATACTATCAATGCTTGAAAAATCCGAAATTGCTCTTTCCTACAACGACGTTGGGGTGGTGCAAAAGCAAATGATCAACAAGTATAGAAACACTAAATCGATGTGCCTGCAATCGGCACTTGACTACAACGAGGTCGTCGTGTGATTCTTAAAACACGGGCCCATCTTGAGACAACCACTGCTTAGCGGAAAGAAGTGTTTGTAAGCAATTATGCCAGCATGCGCTCGTTGCTATCTTTCTTGTTTGAGGCATTTAAGAAACAGCAGACTTTTTGATGGTTAACAAAACCTTTGGCGTTGGAGATGGCGAATAGTCTTGGAGGATTAGCATCCAGGTCAAGCATGCGAGGCGAAGAAGCGTAATCCTTCTTTCCTCCGATCAGTTTCCAAAATGAAGCACTTTCCGATCCTTCTTTTAGTTCATTCGGCGTTTTGTTGCACAAGACACCTAATTACGCAAAATAACAAAAATATGTGTCAAATATATTTACGCGATCATAAATGGAGCTTTTACCGCTAGAGATTCTTTTGCATACGGCAAACGTAACATTGTTTGCAAGGTTAAATGTGAGAGAATGCAGTAAACAATTTTTAGTCTCTTGCTTGATTGGCCCTTTCCAAACACATTGCTGCAATTTTTGCGGAATCAGAATTCCTGCTAAAACTTTTTATGAATTGTTTTTATTGTCCGTACTACATGAAACGCGATCTGCATGAGTTCGGTTTGTCTAACTAAATTTTCAAGTAAATATTTTGTAAACACAATACTACAAAAGTTGTTGAAAAGATGTTACCGGAATAAGTCCTTTGTCGCAAGACTTAGACAAAAATCTGAATCGACAAATTAATACCGCAAAATTATATGCACAGAAGCGCACCACGTCTTTCTTTTTAGCACTTCAGGGATTTTTAAAAATTACGAACCTAGGATTTAGTTTTTTTGACGTTGATTGTTTCTAAAAATCAGCTCCTTTCTTTTCTCAGAAAAGAAATTTTCGCTTTTCGTAGGTCATTGTGAGGACTAGAAATAACAAGGCTGAACCAATAAGCTGAATGAAACCATGTTGGTCGAAAATTTTCGAAAAAAATCGTTTTCATCGTCAGCAAAAGTTTCAAGATGTGTTTCGCGACACAAGGTGAGAAATTCATGCTCAAAACCGATTTTTTGGCCATTGAGCCCAGGTATCTTCAAACTAATCAGGGTCATGTAGGTTGAAATATACATCGGCAGACTCAACGTAATCTAATAAATAGATTAATGAGCACAAAAGTCCAGATTCCGAAGTGCAAAAGTACCCAAACAGCATGCTGTGCATATTGCTTTTGATGAGCAATAAATTTTGTCATCCGTTCAACTTCAAACTCCCTTTTTTACAATTAGTTCTCGACAGTTATGATCGACATGCAGCTATTGTCTTCCATTTAAAGTATGCTACAATCACGTGATCTGAAGGTGCTTCACTCAATAAATCTTGTCGACGACGACGACGACAACAGTTTGCGAATTTTGTCTCCCGTTTAAAGTATGCTACAATCACGTGATCTGAAGGTGCTTCACTCAATAAATGTTGTCGACGACGACAACAGTTTGCGAAACGTGCAATAGGGTGTCAAACTTCTTCGAATTTACTTCACATTATGAAATGCTCCTAGGCACCTGTCGTTCTCAATGGTCTTTTAAGAAAAGAAGGTTCAACAAAACATTGCTGCAAATCCATTAATAAGAAACAGCAGCGCAAAAAAGCAATGATTTTATCGCATTGGACATTTCAAAACGCTTGTGCTTTTGATTGGCAGCAAAGATCCATTTTTCATTACAATTTTATTGTATATTTACTGACGATCAAACAGTTGGTTTTTAAATGGTCCATTTCCGATTTATTTTAGTCAGTGATTGTTACGTTGCTGTTTGTGGTAGTAACTGGCAAGATCTCTACGTTTCTCTCTGTTCCAAAACCCTGAATAACTTTAATGATTTGCAATTGCAGATTTTTGTTCTATGAAGACTAAAAATGGAATAAGAAAGATATTATGGTAACGTTTTTCAAACCAAAGTCCTCACACCCATGGAATCCCAAAGGAAAAACATATTTACATGTTCTTCAGTAAATGTGATCCAAGCTTCTATGTTAAAGAAGTTAAGCTGCAGCTGGTAAGTACAATACCTAAATATCCAAACAAAACCATATGATATCGATTACCAGCCTTACGCAGTGTTGCCTGGTAGTAAATATAGGAAAAGCATGATATCAACATTTTGCAGAGCTTCAAAATATTAGATTTATCACAAGTGACACTTAACCAAGTTCTGCAGACAAATTTGATTTAGACGACGTTCATTATCAGTCTTACGATATGAGTATGGCTGTACGAGTTGAGCAGCAGGTGAAAAAGCACCCAACAAGCGAAACAAAATTTTCAAAATTTCATGACAATTCAACAATACTGATGAAAAATCGTATAGAAACAACCAATGCTGCCAAACCTTAAAGCATTTTTTGTTTCGCGCCAAGTTTCGTGTGACTGAATAAATTTACTCGAAAACAAACAGCATTTGAAGAAGGCCGTAAATCCAGATGAACTTCATCAGGCCCTGGCGAATTAATGCCTTTACCGCAAGTTAATGGCTTAATTTTTGATGAAATGCGGTTGCGCACAAACCTTTTAATTGATATCAAGATATCAAAGTGCAAGTTTTATGAAAGCAGCGTTTGTAAACGTCAGTTGTTCGCAGCTGCGCGGTGCAAGAAATAATGCAAGAAAGCTTCTTTGAATGCGTGTTATAGATTCAGTGACTGGTGGAATAAAAGGCTCAGGGATAGATAAGCAAAGCTCAACTGGCTTTGAGCCTAACTCAAATAGAGGGTGCCCTAAAAAGAAACTTTTAAGTTGGGACGCGAGGTGTTGCACAATTTTATTCTCAAAAACCGACAAGTGTCACGTTTCTTGTTTGTTGATCTACAACTATCTCTTCCTCAGCAGTGATTTGACGCCTGCAGCTATGCAACAAGTTTTTGACCAACAGGTTGAGGTAGCAAAAATATTACTACAAAGGAATGCTTATATGGGTTGTGATAGAACGCTAGAGCAAACTTTTACTATTTTTTGAGTTGCAGGCATCGTGTTGGTATAGGATGTAAATGACTAACGGTAAAAATAATAACCAATACACAGGCACCAGTTCGTTATATATCTTGTAAGTTCTTCATCGTGTCTAGCAGAGTGTGGCTGGCATATTTATGCACATACGAGCACATGCCACCAAGCGACACCGATCGGCTACAACTGCCTTTCTGCGGAAGCCGTTATTTCCTGTTGCGCAGGCAGTGGCTGGAAAAAGCCATACTGCTATTCACTCTTAACGACGCAAGCATAGCGTTAGGCAAATTGATGGCATGTCCCACGTAAGTTAATGCATCATCGTTAACAACAACGTAGCTTCGAGTTTTAGTTATATGATTGCAATTCAATGGAATTTATACAATCGTCGCTAGTAACCATTGACCCTTGATGAAGATTTAAAATCGATGAATGCTCAACAAGAGTTTTTATCCGAGTCATTATCGTAATGACTTCGTTTAGCATTCCTTTCCAACGAAAGTGGCCATAATGTGTAAAGAAAAGCATGCAACAGCAAATAAATCCACAGTTAATCATATTCACTTGCCAACAAGCAGGATTCTATCAGGCCGCCAAAACACACACGGTCGTTTCAACAAAATCTGGCTGGCACCTGCGATGTACTTAGCAGCGTCGATCTCAGTATCATTTGCTCCTTTTCCCATCCACACGTAGCATTCGGTCTCGCCTTTGAGTACAAACGCATCGTTTGAGTTGAGGGAACTTGCTGATGTGGACACCTGGATGCCTTTGGAGCTTCCAGACGAAGTTGAACGTACCTGTAGAGGGCAAATAGTGTCGAAAAATGTAATTCCGAACATTGAGTTCTGGTCTTTCTGTTTGATGGAGACGCCGCTATCTGTCAGTAACGTCACACTCACAACTACACCAGGAAGTTACAAGTGACTTCGCTGCACAAATATTTGCGTTCGCGGGCATGCTGGAGGACCACTCAACCTCCGGCTAACTTGCCTGCAAACACAAATATTTGTTTTGAGGATAAGCTAGTCAGAGATCGAGTGTTCTGTATGCAATGTTTGCCGTAATATTCATAAAAATATTTGTTTCGTGAAAATAAAAAATTGCACGAGGAAAGATTGTTCAACAGTTTACAAAGGAAAGATTGTTTACCAGTTAAGTTTCTTGTGTTTGAAATTCTTAATTTTCGCCATATACACTCAACTAAATTCAACTCAAAGCAGGCTCCTTGCTACCAAGGTGGGATGGTGAAGTCGATCAGACCTCTAACTATTACCTAATGTTTTAGGATATATGCTTTGGTCGCCCCATCAATATCACAAGGTCGATGGCACATCCTGCTACAGGAACTGGAAGCACCTACATCTATCATGTACCTTTGCGGCGTTTCAAGGAACACCGCTTAATGGGAGTTCCTTACAGACAAAAGCAGGCTGCAATGATTGATGAGACTAGATAGGTAGATAAATGGTAAGAGTGCATCAGTAAACCTCACTCGCACCTGGTAGAGGGCAATCTTGCTCACTCCCGTCTCTTTTCCGGCTTCTCGTGAATATCCTCCACTAGTTATTAGCAAAGGCTTGCCGAATATGCTTAAAAGATGATTCGGCTCCTTTCCCTGAGTAAAACAATTAAAGTGAAAGGTTTTCTTATACATCGGCTTAGATCTCCAGAAAGAAAATATTTTAGAAAGTTCGCAGCACGTTCTGCATGGGATACGACGCTGCAGTGCCGGAGTAATGATCTATGGAAAGAAAAAAAACACTGTACTCCATCTCAAGACGGCACCGTTTCGATAATTATAGTCTCAACGGAGCAGAAGATTTTTCTTGCGCCGTGGCCCTTACAAAGTATACATTTTCTATGTCTGGTTGTAATCCTAAGGCTAAGAAAGCAAAACAAATTCTTTATGCATGTTGGATGGCTCTTACTTTTACAAGAGTCGACAGTTATTCAAACTTTCAACGACTTTTGTGAATGGTAAACGTACGCAAGAATATGTGGAGACGATCGCGAAGGAGTTCTTTGCTTCATTTTATCATACTTCCACATAGTTATGCACAAGAAACGATAAGGCAAACAACAAACAACTGTCATAAAAATGCCTCCAAAGTCCGCACAACCAGCGACGGCTGGAAAAAGTAAGGAGTATATACTCATGGAATTTTGATCTTTGTACTCCAGCGAAATGGTTTTTGAAAATACAGTAGAATTGCTTTACAATATACAACGGCGCTTTATGCGACCGGTGAAAAAGCGTCGTTGTAGGCGAACTGTTGTTATAGCCGAATTACAATAAATTGTTCCTAAAATGGCTTTGTAGTTCAATGCCAAGCCCTGGCAAGGGTTAAAAGTGTTCTTTGATTAAGATTATTGCTTACTGTATCGTGTTTTCGCGCCTACTCTGATAAGAAAATGTGAGAAATATTTTTTCTTTATTTTTCGCAACTTTAGTCAACGTCGTTGGTGGAAAATGGAAATGTTTTGCGAGTTTTGCAACATCTTCGCTAAGCGAAACAACGATGTCATACTTTTTCCATAATGGATACAGCTTCTTTTGTTCGACCTTTTACGCACTGCTCCACCAAGACATCGATCAAACTGAGAACAGTCGCAACGATCCCTAATACTTGTACAGTAATACTCATGTAACGATTTGTATCCATTGCTGTTGATGGCTCAATCCTTGATGCGATTCTCACGTCACACTTGCCACGGCTCAAAGATTCGCCGCTTATCTTAACTGCGTTCCTGTTCGGTCATTAAAGATTTTTTTGGTGGCTCCACATAGCCGAGCTTACACTTCAAAGTGTAAAGATAACGTGCAACTGTTGTTATAAACGAATGAAATGTTTTGCGGGGACCGACAAAAAGCGTCGCGAAAGGTGAAGTGGCGATATATCCGAAGTTGTTATGGCCGAAAGCGAATGCACGTAAAAGGTAGGAATTCTGCTTGAACCGGAGAAAAGCGTCTTTATAGGCGAAATCTACTGTATTCCCAATTGAAACTGGTTTCCGCTATCAATACATAGTCGTTAATACAATATTTTCCAACTTGTCAACTAAACCCATGTGCTGTGAAGAAATTTTCTCTAAGTTCGGTGCTTGTGAAACTTTCAGGTGCACTTTGCAAATAATTTAGCAGAAAGTTGAAAGTTACTAGAAGCAATCAACGGAAGTCCGTGTTTGACCCATTACTCTTTTTAGTGTAGATTAACGACATTGCTACGAACATCTAGTCTTCTATTTCCTTATTTGCAGGAGATACTATACCAACGTGTTTTCTAGAGGTCCTGGTAGTTTTCATGACACCTTATTTAACGATCTGAAACAATTGGAGCTGTGGTTCGATTTGTGGAATGAAACTTCAAGCTGCAAAAACTCAGGTCTTACTATTTCAGCTAACCCACTTCTTCACCCTGCATTACGTTTTCGTAAGCAAATGTTAACTGAAGTTGTTTCCCACAAACACCTGAGACTCATCCTTCATCGTTCCCTGACTTGCTTTTGCATACCTCAACATTGCACCATAAAGCAATGTGAATGACTGATGCGTTAAAAAGAATTGACAACTTTTCATCCAAGAATTCATTTCTGGTACTTCATCGTGCATGTTTTGCTCATACTTGAGTATAGAGATGTTGTGAATGAGAACGAGAAAAGAGACGCTGTTCATCTGTCGCAGATACCCATCTTCTCAAACTGCTGCTGCCTATCTATGACTGCCTCAGGAGTCAGGACTGTATCACATGAGTAAACAATGAGTGAATTAGGTTTCACACCATCTATCTCGGTCGTCAGTTTCAAACATTCTTATTACTTTTAGAAGGACACTTCTTGGATGTTGACCCTTGTTTCTTACCTGGCCATGTCGCAAAATTTTCTGAAAACTTTCCACCTAATCATCGCGTTATCAGCTCAGTGTACAGCTATTCCCATGCAAAACTTAAATTCATGCTTTTCACAAATATCCTAACTTCAAATGCTCACTGCGTTTTTTTTTTGAGTTCTCGCACGATACCTACAGTAACTTGTTCCTTAGCCAGCCAAGCAATGCATGGCGTTATAATGCCTTTTAACTTGCGCATGCCCCAACGTTTGGGGCGATTGTTTAAGGACTAGGTTAAGCAGGGGAAATAGGCTTCCTCTGTGGGATCAGACGTTTGTAAAACAAATTTTATTTCCCACGGTGACATCACGACTTTGCAGATGGTTGTTCGGCACAGCCCAAAAAAGGTTCGGAAACACTGTTGCAAATGAAGGTATAATCTCGTGTTCAGCGTTTAACTCGTTAGATTTCCAAAATCTAACTTAAATATTGCTATTCGGGCTTCCGGATTTGCCCAGGGTCTTATCTGTGCTCTCGCTCAAGCAGACGTGTTTGTCTGAATGTTATTATTGATCGATTTTTCTTTGTTTTGTTCGTGCTTTTGTTTTCCCTCTTTGTTTTTCTTAGGCTATAAATTGTAGTGTAAATTGTGACCACCGTTTCTTGTAAATCACGAGCTGAAAAGCTTCTTCGCTTCCACAAAGCCAGTGAGCTCAGTGCACACGGAACGGAGCATAATCCAAGCGAGGAAGCATGTAGCGGGTTTCGAAATGCCCAATATGCCTCATCGGTTTGCAGAGGTACACAGCGTCCTGTGACAAATCCGTTGAAATCACTAATAAAACAAAGCGGGAGTAAAATCTGAGCAGTTTCGGTTTGCGTGGATTCTCACTTGCACCACCCTCGCTTGAACTGGCCGCTGTCCATATTCATCGTCCAGTTGAGTGGCGAGG
>JGI24022J15233_10003998_pt1 | contig 14989 bp, 10 predicted proteins | sample Ectturendosymbi2_FD_15233 | JGI IMG/M metagenome (IMG submission 15233)
TACATCNTCTGGAAAGTGCATTCCCAACATTTGGATCGGTGACGCAAGAGATGATTGCGTCACAAGCCACAGTGACGAACCATGCAAAGCAATTAAAATTAAGTGCGAAAATTGCGAGGTTATAACTAATCGATGTGAAACCAATGAAGATAAAATCTTTTTGCTGCAAAATTCAAATAAAAATATCACAACCTGCCAAATGAACAGCCCATCCTTCCATCATCTCAACTTATCAACCAAATCGATCAGCATATCGTCTCTGCGTCGAAAATGTCTGGGAGAGATCGTTCAATGTGAGAACGGACATGTCATCGACAATGGTCATTACTGCGACACTAGGGTTGAATGTCGTGATGAACAACAGCAAGTCTTTGGTTTCCGATGTTCAGGAAAGTCAAGAAAAAGCATCTGTGTTTTGCCGCAGAAAAATATTTACGATTCGACATCCCAGTGCAGAGATGGTTCAGATATATGTTTTATAGATGGCGAGTTCCGATGTTTTTTATGCTTGGACGAAAACCTGATTATTTCAGCAAAACAGGTTTGTGACCGAAATATCGACTGTTTTGATGGTTCTGATGAACTTTTGCGTTCCAATCAATCAGTTGCACAAGCACTTGTTGGTGATGAGGGGTCAAGATGTCCCCCAGGTCATATGCATTGCAATAGTTCCACTGAATGTGTGGCCATGGACAAGGTTCTGTGCAATTTGTCAGTTGAATGCAAAGATCAAATCAACCAAAGGTTTTGTCGTCACGAGCAGCGATTCAGTGGTTTCACGCGGTGTAATGTGATCCTCGACCATCGTTTTGTGATGATTGGTGTGGGAAGGTGAGTCGCAGCTGGTGGAATAGATACGGAAACCGTGTATGTAATGGATTTATTAACAGGGTCAAGACTGGTTTCGACAAATGCAGTCGAGAAGTGGAAGAAAACTGTCCGATGAGGTTTCCATGCAAACGTAAAGATACAGTTAGCATCGACAAACGATACTATTGGGACGGCATATTCCGTTGTGATGATCGTTCTGACGAAACAAGTGTAGCAGACAAAAATATTGTCTAATACAACTTGAATATTGAACATTGGAAGGGATCACCATATGTCAAGCTAGAAGTCACGAAGACCGGGACCATGGAAACCTTCAACAGGGAAATCTGAAATCAACGAAGCATGAAAAACGTCATGGACACACCCACCTATCGACCCAGTAACGAATGGACATTCACAAACAAAGATGGTGTTGTTTCCTAGCAACACAGGAAATGTAAATACCTTTAGGTACTTTCCAGGGACTTTCCCAAGAGTCTAAAAATAGAAAGCTATATTAAGAGAAGGGTATAAATAAGGCTGATTTAGCAGGCCCAAGTTTAGAGTGGTGCTAGATCACCTGAAAGGCTTGTCTTTCCTGACGGCTCCGCTCTCCTTCGACTGTATCAACCCAATTTGGTTTGTGCAGCAGAAGTAAAAACGAAGCTCTGCCTTGCAGTACCCTGAGGCTCGGAAGGAGTATTGTAAGTGCTGCGGGACCTCATCATTCAATTGCCCTCCTTAGCAGCTTGAGTCTTCAACATGAAAATGAAGTTAGATTCATTTTCAGTTAACAGAAGTGGCTTGTCCCAACGGAAATCTGTCACTCTGATCTATAAAATGGCTTGACCGGGATAACCGCTGACAAACTGTTTCATAAAATGGCTTGTCCCATTAAACCTCTGTCACATTGAACCATAAGTTCTAGATGATAAATTTGGACATATCTTAAAGTATTTGTCCTAACGAAACTCTGTCACTTTGTACAAAGAATTAGGTTTGTCAGAATGACGTTCTGGTCACAATAAACGAAAACATTAGAATGTCAAAACTACTTACTGTTAAGCAAGTTAGCATTAGGGTTAAACGTTTACAAGTCAATAGACATTGCTTTCCTAGCAAACCAGGAAACACCTAAGGTATTAAGATACTGACTCATAGCTTCCTGACTGAGGCAAACTCCTGAAACAGGAAATCCGAACCATGGTCAGGCGAATTAATATAAGCTCTACTTCCAATAGAAACAATCTACCTTAATAGATAATTACTATAACTGTTTAAAACTGTGTTACTGATTGCAGATACACCATAAAGAATGTACTTTGTGTCTGTTGAATTGATTCGAGAGAACTTGTGTGAACTGTAAAAGATTCTAAATTGGTAAGTGTTCTTATTTGAAAATGTGACAATGTTATCTTGAGCAATAAATTACATTTGAACAAACTTTATTTGTGTTGAGTGGTTATAACCTAAATAAGGAAGTTGTCAGAAGCTATAGGGAGATCAAGTAAGCGTAGACTTACGAATATCCCCCTTGGTGTAACTGCTAAAGCGAACCCATGTATTAGTTATAGTTACATCTAAAATGCTGCCTTTTGAGTTCTGTTATAGACCAAAAGATCAGTACACAAGCGCCGATTGTCTGAACAAACGATTCAATTGCACAGCAGCTGGAGGCGCCATTTCCATCAGCAAAGAGTTTGTTTGTGATGGAATTAAAGACTGCGTCCACGGTGAAGATGAAAGTCATCAACTGAGTGGAGAGAAAAGATTTTACTACGAAAGTGGAAAACCAATATCTATCGATAAAACGTTTGTTCAAAATGGCATAAAAGACTGCGATACAGGTTTAGACGAATGCAAGACTCTAGTTTCAGATAGGTATGAAACGATCGCCAATCCTGTTCTTCGCTCATTGTTTTGGATCATGGGTTTTGTGGCATTGTTTGGAAATCTAGCCACAAATATTCTAACACTGAAGCAGATGGTTTTGCATGGTAAAAGCAATAGGTCCTTTCGCAAAGGCAGCAGCTTTGTTAAAGTAGCAAATAGTTGCTTTATTTTCAACCTTACCATTTCCGACTTTATAAATGGGTGTATATTTGCTAGGAGTTGTTAGCCAAGGTGTGAATTATTCAGGACATTATTGTTTTGTTGATAAAGAATGGAGATCGAGCAATGGTTGCTGGATACTTGGCACAATTGCAATTTTATCATCAGAAGCATCAGCTTTCATCATGGCTTCCATGACCACCTTCCGACTGATCACAATTTACAAACCATTCCTAGCCCGAACCGTGAATTTCAAATGGATCGTTCTCGTTGGTGTTTTATGTTGGTTGGTTTCTTTACTTTTTGCGTTTCTTCCATGGCTTCCATTGAAATCTGTCTATTTTGTGTCTGAAGTTTGGTTTCCCAACCATTTCTTCAAAACTGACACAATTTCCAAAGATGACCTCATCACCATAGCCAAGTTTCTTTATCAAGTTCCACTCTTCACGCTTGGTTCAAAGTCAAGAGCACCATTTCAGATAAGTCCATATACAATGAAATAAAAGCAGAGTTTGGGTTTTATTCTCAAACAAGAGTTTGCATGCCACGTTTCTATGCTTATACCAGTGAACGTTCCTGGGAATATTCCACCTTTCCCATAACACTCAACTTTATGCTTTTCATCTACATGGTAATCGCTTATGTGGTTGTTTACAAGAAAGCCACTAGCATGAAAATTTCCACTTCAAAGAGTAAAGATCGAAATGAAGATATGCAAAAAAGAATTTTCTAGGCTTTTGCTGACTGACTTTTTCTGTTGGATTCCTGTTTGCATTATGGCATACTTGAGGATTACAGGGGTTTGTTTACCCCCCAATGCTTACATCGCAAGTGCTGGATTTCTTCTTCCAATAAATAGTGCAATGAATCCATTGCTTTACTCTCCACTCATTGGTCAGTGCATATCACGTGCTCGAAAACGCATCACAGACAAGCTGCTTGTTATTTGTCCATGCCATGTTGATGACGCCACAACGGTTGATGACACAAGAGAGCAGATAAGAGAAAAACCCATACCGACTGTTGGTGATCACCCATTGGAACTTGTTCAGAGGATGCACGCAGTACCAATGAAGAGAGGAGTGATGACAGAAAACAACTTTGTCTGAGTCCAACACCAACGGTGAACGGTTGTGATTTAACTCCCCCGACATGGACACAAACTTCCGAACCGGAATACAGTGACTTGACGGCCAGTAACAGGCGGCCGTCAACACCGTACTCCCTCAGCATTCCCCAAAGCGTTTCACAAGGAACCCGACAAGGAAGCCGGTCATATGCTTCTCGAGGTCGACAAAACATGTGCAGACATTTACCCACTTTACACTACACTGCTATCGGATTGACGCGTGAGCGATTCGTCGCCGTTGACTTACCTTCGTGAACGCACATGCGAACTGGATTTTGGGGCGTTTTTACACTGCAAGGTCTCAAAGATTTGCTTCGTGCGCATGGCCGACGGTATTGCAAAAGATGGGGAATAGGTGAAAATGAAAAGGTGAAAGCTGATACCACTACGGAAACGTGTTTTTCGTAGGTGTTGCTGGAATCGCCGAGATGTGATTTTATTTAGTGTAGTCCGAAAAATAACAGCCAGCACAGAAAGTCGTGGAGAACTGCTGGGCGGTGACCTCATGAAAACCGCGTCGCATCGTAACCGCAGTCTTCAAGTGACTTTAATAAAATTTGAACAGCTTCTACAGGGCAGGAAATGGGAATACGTTTTTACATTGCAAAGCCCTTTTGTTGGTTTCAATCACGACCATTAACCAGTCATTTCTCTGCAGTACAATAGTGTCAAATATGAGGATTCACAGCACTTTGTAAATAGTAATCTATGAACTAGTGATGGAGTCTCGAGACTTGGTCTCGGTCTCGAGACACGTCTCGAGACCAGTTTTTTCAAGTCTCGATCACGGTCTCGAAGGTCTCAGGTCTCGTCTCGGTCTCGAAGGATTTTGGTCTCGGTCTCGAGGTCTTCGTCTCGAGACTTTGCATGAGTTATTTTTTATGAAGTCTTGCAAGAAGCAGCTCCATAAAAAACGGATTTACAAAATAAATCTTGTTCAAAATTCAGCTGTTCAAAGTGGCCAGTGGATGTGCTTTCTTTGCTGTAATGCTGCTATGGAGAAAACAATTTGCCCTCTACCCTGTTTAAAATTTGTGCTGAATTCAATAAAAACAGTGTGTGTACCAGTGAAACCGCAGCACATAATTTCTGCAACGCTTACAACGAGACGTTGGGAGTACTTTGCTAAGGAATGTCTTTCAACTGTTTTGCAAGCAGTTTTGTTATGGAAACCATATTCAAAAGACGTGCGAGAGTGCCAACAAGTTTCTGTTATTAGAAGCCAAACAAAACGAGGTCTTTTTTTCGAAGTTCTTTTCAAAGCAGTCTCTAAAAACACGCTGGTGAGTTTTTTTGTTCTGCGTAATGCCGATTTTGTAAAATTCAGAAATGCCTCGGAACTCTCTTGAGAAAAAGTTTTGCTCATAAGAGTTCTCTACAGAGAGCAAGTAATGCGTCATGGCTGATCAGCTACTGTGACGTGCTGCTAGCCATTACAGCCTTTCTGCATTTTCTAACCGACCTGCGGTGTTGCGAATCTCTAAGTGATGGAGCTGAAACGAAAATTCGGAACAGTTGTAAAAAATCAGTTTAACGTAAAAACGTGGAAATTATCAAAAACTTCAAAATAGAAAAAATTGACAACAAAGAATAGCAAATCTAAGAAATAGATATATATATATATAGCCATAAAATCAGCAGGAAGGCGGTGCATCATTTCACTGCTAGTCAGATACAACGCTAATGTCGACTTTCGCTAATTCTGCTACACTGTAGCAGGTTATCAAAGTCATTTTCACTGAGGGCCATATCAGCGTTATGCTTGCCCTCAAAGGGCCAGTTGTAACTGTTAAGACGGTGCAAATGTGATTTTTGTTTGCATGATCGCAAAAACCTGCAATCTGCAAACATACTGAATACATTGCTGCACATTCAAACCAGCGTGTGTATGTAACTAAATAATGTAGTCTATATTCTATTTTATCGCAGACTCGTGGCCCGCATCATAAGCACAATCGAATAATGCAAGAGTACAAAAATGCGTAGCTATAGCCGATAGCACATTACAGAATATGTGTTAGCACACAATCAACACTGAGCGGAGCAAAACACTTCAACAACGCCCCAACCACAATGCCCTTTACATCATCACACAGGGATTCGGCAGTAGGAGAGAAATGAAAGCATTCTAACATCAGATTTTGGGGTAAACAGCTAAGAGAAAAAATAAGGAACAAATAAATTGGATGGGAGTGCACACTGGCGCATAGAAGCATGCAAGTTGTTTCAATCAAATTTTCCTAGGTTCAAGTTTTCTTCCACAATCAAGTAAGTTAATGCGTAACCAGCATGACTGTGACGTTGTAATTGTTATGTTGCAGTGAAAGGAGCCTGAAAACTGAATAGAAACAGAGAAAGTTATCACATGACACAGACCATCATTCGCCTTTATACACAGGCAAGCCCGCAACCAGAAGCGGGTAAATCGAGCAATTGCCTCCCCTGAAATTTTCACAAACGTATGTATTTGTTAGGTGCAGCAACAAGTTACATCATTTTGCCCCCCCCGAAACTATCAGTTGGTTGCGGCCCTGTAGGTATAAACCACTACTGTTCCAAAAGATCTAAGTAGGCTGAGGCTTAAAATTTAAGCTTCGCAGCCACATTTGGCCCGCGGGCCACCAGTTTGACACATGTGTGTTGCAGCATGCTGCAGCCCAACAATGCCTGTCGAAAGCATCTCCTAATACTTTCTTTTTATCAGAGAAAGAAAAAATCTTCAATACGAAGGCAATGGCTATCTGCAAAAGATCTGCCGCAGTTGTACAAAAATGACAAGTAAGACCAAAAAACAAACCGAAGTTGCTTCAGGGCTTTATTGACGCTGTGCACTTTGTGGTTGCCACGTAAAATACATCCAATCCACGGTCCCAACTGTTTCACAAATAATGACAAAAAATAAAACTTTCCCGCGGAACCAAAGCCTGACATGTGCCAATTAATTATGCTATTTATGTAGCCATTTATGCAAACATAGGCTATGCCATATATGCAAGCATAGGCTATGCAAAGAAGGCAGTAAAACTAGGAAAAGTAATGATGAAATGGGTAGCGAATAAACATACAAAGCAAAACCCATAATCGAGAATTGAAAACAAGACCCTTTTCAGTTTGTGAGCATTTGATTGTGATGTCCAAGATAGTTTATTATTCCATATAGTTATANTAATCATGATACATGATTTTCTTTCATTTGATATTGTTGCAGGCAAATGTGAGGAGTGAAACAGGAAGCATTTTTATGGTCGGCCCCGGGCGACAGGTGGAACATGCGGTCGGATGTTACCTCGCTGGTTCAAAGTGTAAACCTAATTCGTGCCAAAACGTCTATTACGCCAATAGGCCTAAATATTTTTTTCTTTGCGTCAACAGGTGAACCAAGAGCAAAATTTTTAAAACTTGTTTCGGACTGAGTGAGCACGTTTGGATGGATAAAACAAGTTGCAACTTTGCTTTTCAAATTTCAAAGTAGTGCTTTCGTATTTAAATCTCTAAATTTATCCCCTATTGGTTCTAAATATTTGGAGAATTCTAAATAAATTTCTTGTCGCATGAGGAAAAAAGAACTAGGAAAGATACAGATAACGTTACATAAAATGGCAAAGCTTTGCTAGTGAAAATGCGCGAAATATGTGGCGAAAAAATTTTAGTGTCAGTGCAGAATATTAGCTTATTGAATATTAGCTACTGTTTTGATTAGTGCTGCTATATACACTCGCCTACATCGAGTGTGCCTACAATTAATGCTGCTATATACACCCGCCTACATCGAGTTGTTTAAAATAAAAAGAAATAATTCGCCTTTTTTCCACGTTCTCAAATAACATACTTCAATACTGTGTAGCAGGCCAGAACATGGGAACTCCATCAGGGCATCACGTTCTGTACTTAGCCTACACAGGGTGGCTAGTAGTGCTTTTTAACGAACGGGACAATTTACAAATTTTTCTGAGTCTGAGTCAAAATTTGAGTAAAAAATTATTGAAGCATAGCAACGGCAAACACCTTTATCTTGGTATTTGGCAACATTTCAAATATTTTTTGCAGCATTTTTCAAGGAGTTAGCTTTAATTACCGTCAGATAAATGCGACGTCTCGAGTCTCGGTCTCGAGCTTTCAGGTCTCGGTCTCGGCTTTTATGGCAAAGTCTCGGTCTCGGTTTCGAAGTTTCAGCCAAGTCTCGGTCTGGAGGTTACGGTCTCGACTACATTACTGCTATGAACAGTAGGTAGGCTACTGCAATTCACCAAATTGTAACCGTAACCTATTCCACAAACTTTTATGCCACATTTTATGCTACTCCACGTGTTCCATTACGAACTGAGGAAATCATAGCCACATAACTGGGATACAAAGTTTAAAGTGTAGCCTATATTGAAGTCATCCACTTCCAATATCAGGCTACATATTTTACACAGAGGTTGAATCACTCTACTATACCGAAGTGTAATGAAACCTATTAATCAATATTGGGGTAATAGTCCTTCAGCCCAATATCTGATGTCTTGTAACCTACCGAATAATCTTCCAGTTCGCTCAACCGAATCAATTTTGCTGATTGTTTTCCTAATTAGGTGTAGTTAGCCTACAGGCAAACTTTTAAATAAATGAATCCGTCATTTTTGCTTCAGATTAGCTTGAATAGGCTAATCTGTTCCACGGTAGAGGTTTTAGCATCAAACAAGTACAAAAAAGGTTGCACAAGACTTAGTACAAACCACCCAACCTCTTTTCCGCTCGAATCCCTTATCATCGCATTCCCAACCTACCTCTGCTCGTTGGATTCCCTGAATCGGGTATGGTGGAAAAAATGCGCTCAAGCAGCTCGGTGAGACACTCACGGTCGTGCTTGAGTGATTTATGGGATTCCCAATCCAACGCGAATCCGATAACAGTGTCGTGTGGAGGGTAATTGTTTGCTGTATGCTGCTGCATAATGATTTATACTGCAGCAATGTGCTGTACACTGCTTCATACGGCTGTATACTCCCACATACTTCTACATATCACTGCATAGTGCTTTATACTGCTACATACTTTTATATACTTCTTTACACTGCTATATCCTGCTTCAAACTGCTGCAGTGTGCTATATACTCCTCCATAGTGCTGTATGCTCCCACATACTGCTACACAACGGTATATATAGTGCATCATAATGCTTTATAGTTTATACTGCTCCACACAGCTTTATACTGCTACATACCGCCATCTTGTCCGATGTACTCCTTCATACGATTGGACTGGACTGTGTGAAAACACTCGACAGAAATGCAGGTTTCCAAGCAGACGTTTTCTTGATAAATATAGGAAGTTCACATGCAGCAACAACAAAATCAGTGACTGCCTTTCCAGACTTTATGTTACCATTAGCTTTCGTAACGTTTCGCTCGCAGCTGTTTTCTTAATCGTCTGAACTTGTGATTGTTGTTTATTTGCTGATTTTTTCATGGTAACAGCGCTGTCTGTAAAAAACTACCAAATTATCACACTCAATTATGTGTGGCATATTCCTTCAATTTCGTGTACTAGATATTTTCCAGTAAACTTGAGGCCAACCAAATAAGAGGTAGTGACGGCAACCTACGGCCCGCGGGCCGGATCCGGCCCGCAGTCCCTTTACCGAATTGTAGTAACTGTATGGCCCGCTTAGTCATATTACATTTTACGATTCTGCCCCCCTTACAACTTCTTATGTTGAATACTTACGTGTAACTACTGATGAGAATCGCAATGTACTGCAAATATACATCGTATTTGGTGCTCTCGTTATACACTATAAAAATTAGGAGTTAATCTCATTGAAACTTCCGTAAATTTCTAAGTTTACCGATAGCAAAGAGAAAGGAATTGTTGGTGGGAAATTAGTACGGCCCGCCAGAGCTTGCAGAGTTAGTTTTTGGTCCGTCACCAGGGAAAGGTTGGCGACCCCAGAAATAAGAGATAGGCCGCAACCAACTGAAATTGGGGAGAGAAAACGATTGTAACTTCTTAATATACCTAACACCTTCACGGAATTGGAGCTGGGTTCATTAAAACCAAGAGCTCTGCAGATGGAGTCGGAGCCATGTTCATGAAAAGAAAAGCTCTGGAGCTAGACCAGTTTCATTTCTATGATGCATCGCAACCTTGTTATGTACTGTTGTACAGTGCTGCATAGTGCTATGTGTTATTGCATATTGCTATATATCTGTTGGTCAACAAAACGTGTGTAGACAATTACCACTCAGGACAACTTTGTTTCAAACTATACGATGAGCTCAGGACCGGATTTGACTGATGCGAGGCCCTAGGCTAATCCACTTGTGAGGCCCCCTCACCCACTGTTGCGAGGAAAAAATGGAAAGCGTCAATCAATTTGCGAAAATCCGAAAATGAGATTACGGTCAGTAAAAAATTCTAGATCATTACTGGAGTGCCCACGATCACTGCGCTTGTTGATGCCTTCGACGCAAAAGCGTTAAATTGCATGGAATTTTTGAAATCTTACTTGGCCTGGTGGGAAAAGGATTATTACCTACCACAGGCAAGTCAACCGATATCGCCAAAAATGAAATGTTTGACAAAACACATGGTCTCCGTTTTTTTTATAAGAATAACATCTGTTTTTTTCATCTATCCGTGTTAAAAAAAACACACTGCACCTACAGTCGTAACCAAAAGTTTAAGACCAAAGTCGATTTTTGTGTGCGAAGTTTCATACTGCTTTTTATACTGTTCCGCAGTATTGCATCAGAAATCATTCGCGATTGCATCATCCTTTCTGGTGAGCGAGAGTGTGACGCACGAGACTGTTTCAAGTCATAATCAGTCAACCATTCAGCAGTGAGGTTGTTTTTTTTGTTTTTTCGTCATTATTTTCTTGCCTCATAATGGGTAAGAAACGGTCTCTCTCTGAGGCACAGGGAGGTCCGATCGTGATTCTGCGCCAGGAAGGATACACTGAACGCGCAATAAGTGAACGCCTTGCAGTCAGTAAAACAGCAGTGCATCAGGCATTGGTCAAGTTCAAGAATTGCGGATCTTATTCAGATTGTAAGAGGAGCGGTCGTCCACGGAAAACCAACCGACGAGACGCTATTTTGATAAAAAGATGTGTCGTGATGTCTCCTACGTGTTCAGCTAAAAAGATTCGAGTTGAACTGGGGGAAACTGGTTCGAGAATCAGCGGAAGAACCATCAGTGGCCGTTTAACCGACGAATTCGGCCTCAAATCACGGAAACCGGCTAGAAAACCGAAACTGAAACCTGCAATGAAGTTGAAGTGCTTGCAGTTGGCGAAAAAATACAAAGACTGGACAAGCCAGCGAGTTTTGTTTTCCGACGAAACAGCAATTCAGCAGTTTGCCTCGAGGAAGAGAACTGGAGAGGAGACCACCAGGAACTCGGTACAATGAAAGATTCACACAGCAAACCATGAAACACCCGCCGAGTGTGATCATTTGGGGAGCAATTTCAACCCAAGGAACTATTCTTCCTCGATCCCGGAACCACCATAATTGGCAAAAAATATCTGGAATTGATCAAAGAGAAGTTGGAGTTACACATGACTGTGCATAATTGCGAAATATTTATACACGACGGGGCGCCATGCCACAGGGNNAAAATCGTCACGGACTTTCTCAAGACGAAAAATATCAAATTGTTGGAATGGCCGGGAAATAGCCCGGACCTGAAATACAATTGAGAATTTCTGGACAGTACTGAAGAATAGAGTTGCTGAGAAGCATCCAAGCAGTCTCCCATCGCTTATTAAGACTATCATGTCATCCTGGGTTCTCGACATGCCCACAGAGCTGTGGCGAAACCTCATCGAGAGCATGCCGAGACGGATCAGGGCGGTGTTAGAGGCCAAACGAGGACATACAAAGTACTGAATGTTGATATTTTTAATGTAAAATGGATAATAATATGTACATATGACGCTTATCTTTCAAAATTATAGACCGGAAACACCTGTGTACTTTCATTACCCTACGGAATAAAAAAATTATGAAATTTCTCTGTTTGGTCTTAAACTTTCAAAAAATTATGACATTTCTCTGTTTGGTCTTGAATTTTTGGCCACGACTGTATATAGTATGTGTGGCGGCATAAAGACTTTAGAGCACAACATGAGGACCACGTTGCAACTCGCTTACCACGGCTGTAAAAATCTCACACACACAGCAAAACACGTCAAGTAAAACGCACCCCAATGGTTGTAACTGTAAGGTTCGCGATTCGCGTTTTTCTCACTTTTTCACACTGCTAAGAATCGATTGCAACTAAACTGTTGCGTGAAAAGATGAGAAGTTAAAAATCAGAACCGTCGCCAGGAAGTCTTGAATAGGGGCTTCAAATTCGCGCAAGGGGACTTGACACTCTGAAAATTTGATAAAATAATTACTGATTTATAGTGCTTCATATTTGATTTTGGAAGCGCTGAGCTAAACAATGCCCACCGTGGCGACTGGACTTGTTTAAATTTCGCTTATGCTGTCATTACTGAAATACGTATAAAGAAATAAAAAGCTACAAGCATCGAATCAAGTAAGGCTGAACATAACACAGTAAACAGTTAAAAAGTTTTTTTTCCTGCCTTCTTCATAACAAATTATCTAAGAATTCTTTTGTTTGCCTAAGCTTGTCACTTCTAATGTGCCGAATACTTAGCGTGGACAACCTCTCCTGGAACATTACGACGCTTTATTTCATTTTTAATTCGTTTGAATCTTGAAAAGGACCTTTCACCTGAGCAGTTAGTGACCATCAACCTAAGAAATAAGGCTCCGCGTGGTTGGATAAACTAAGAACCACTAATCTAAGGCATCAGACCCAAACGCGCGTTTGTCATGTTTTTGCTGTTTCCCTGTCTCGTTGGGGAAGAGTTCTGCGGTTGCCAGTTAGAAAAATGGCTTTTGCTTGCTATTCAAGCTCATCAAGATCTTCTCTGATTTTCTTAGCATGGGAGCAGTACAAATTTGCGCAAGTACTCAATAGCAATCTGATTTCTAAACGACTTCACTGACGAAAATTCAAATGGAAAAAAATCACATCTAAAAATACCAATCGAGCTTTACGCGATACAAACGCTGACAAAACTATTATATTGCTCAGTCACCTAAGAGACAACTATGCTTTTATTTAGGATGCTACTGCTAGCCCTACACATAGCTCTTATCTGCAGTACAAACTTGCTTTGATCAGGTGCAGTGACTTAACTAGAGATTTGAGCCAGGGGGAAACTTAGCTGAAGGGAACCCACTGGCTAACACTCAGAAAATAGTTGAGAAACAATCGCAAATCCGGTATTGAACGGGTATACAAAAACCTGAAATCACCGGAAAACATTTCGAAAAACGCTAAAAAACAACAATCTGCTGAAATCAAAAGAATAGCAGATACCAAAATACAAGCTGACTAGGGGCCTGGTTTTTACATTTAGCTTCGCAGGGGGACGGTTCGCACCCTGCCACTCGTCAGTTGTGCCACTGATCAGGTGCATTTCAAACATGAACAGCCTAAGTTCTTTTGATAGACTCACACGCAGACAGCCTGCTTTGAGTCTATCGACACAGTAGTTGGCATACGGCTTGACCAAACCTTATATTGAGATTCACGGAAACTCACTGGAAGAGTCTGGCGTTATCAACACGAAAGTTGAATAAAACTAAATTTCGTGAATAATAATTAAGACATACGTTTTTGACGAAGTTTAATTTAAATGATCATATACCGGCCATTGACTCTATGCTATCAATCACTGTTGGGTCAGGAGTGTGAAAGACATGTCAAAGAACAAATTTTGATGCCGCAATTAATACATGGGTTCGTTACGGACACCAAGGTAGGTTATCGCAAAATCTTAATGTTTGTTTAACCTACCCATATTTTACCCGGTAGTCAACACAAGAAAGTATTTTTTTGTAAATATGATATTTAATTGAGAACCTTAAGCATTTCACAAACAATAATATGATAAAATTAACGCTGTCGAAAGAACACTGCCTAATTGGCTAAATAAAGTACCTTTTCAGTATACAAGGTCCGTCCGAGTAACACGGGTGTTTGAGCCATCAGTGCGAAGAACAATCGTACTTATGTCGATCGTACTGGTCATAACTACGTTCAGTTGAAGATCAAACGTACAGAACAAACGTTCATTTTTGTTGAGCAAACGAACAGAGCATCGTAGAGTTTGTAGAACGAACGAACAGAACTTCGTACAGGTGACCAAGCGCACATTTCTTCAGTTCCAACGTTGAGATCCATCTTCGAGACCACGAGGTAGTCTGAAGTCTGTGGATTTCTACCCGGCATATATTTATAGGCTAAAGGGTTCTTTCTTGTATTGCTCCCACCAGGAAAGTGCATCATTGTTTAGTTTATTCTTTATGCAGGGTTCCCACGGTCATGGAAAATCATTGAAAATCCTGGAAAAATAAATTTTCCTGGAAAGTCATGGAAAAATAAAAAAACCTTAAATACATTTGGACAGATGAAAAAGGACCAAAATTTTAAAAATTTTTCAATGTTTCAAAAAGATAATCTTACAATTTAAGTCCTTTGCTTTACCTATACCATCAGCAATAGACTCTGGTGATGTTTAGCTTTTGGGCTTTTCTGCCCAAATCTCTTCAAGTTTGTTTGTAGACTGTGCATTGCACTTTGTTTGATCATCAGCTGAATTCATCAATTTTATTTTTAAGTTTGCAGTTTAATTGGAAATCCATTTGCTATATTAAAGAGTTATTGATTAGCGAATACCACACCTCTGCATATCAATTTTGGAACTACATGAAGAATGAAAATTATGCCAAGCTTGGGGTAGTTTTCTAAATTATCTTTACGCTATCTCATGACCAAGCTGCTCTTGAGAGGGGTTTCTCGATCAACCACGAACTTATGGCGGAAAACATGAAAGAGGAGTCATTAACTGCTAGTCGTTTTGTGCATGACACAGTGAAAAGCAGTGCTGTTCATATCAGTGAAATTCGATTAACCCCCAGATTAAAA
>JGI24022J15233_10004002_pt1 | contig 14985 bp, 10 predicted proteins | sample Ectturendosymbi2_FD_15233 | JGI IMG/M metagenome (IMG submission 15233)
CTTTTTTCGTTCATTGAAGTTAAGCTTATTGTGCTTACAGTTTGTAAAATATTGGAAAATACCGTTGACAGTTTGGAAACGAAGTACACTGGATCGAAACCAAAACAAAAAGCTCACGATTTGGCGTTCTTTGGTACTTAGCTGATATTTGAAGAGATGTAAAATTGCATGATGTTGAATCAAATTAGCAGAAAATTTGGATGCCAAAACCAGTTTTTTATAGTCTTGCTTTTGTTATTTTCAAGTTAATATTTTGCGAGATTTTTTTCAACGACAGACAACAACAGACATGTATGAATTGGCAACCATTTCAAACGGATGTTTTCAGGCCTAGTTTTACGAGAAATTTAATGGTCAAGAGGCCAAGTGATCAATACTGATTGCGATCAGTGAATATTGCGCAAGCACTGCTTTGATAATGATCCTGTGAGGGCTTACATGTTGAGAACGAAATTGAAATTACGTTGTGATTTTATGGGTAGATGGAACTGCAATCTCGTCAAAAAGTAAGAACTTTTAAGTTAAACAATACTACAGATGTTATCATGGTTTGATGCGATGCAAACTTAAACTCGTTTTTTGCTGGAATTAGAATTTGCCAACGCTTTTAAATACGTTTTCACCCTAGCATCACCTCTGAATTCATAATTCGTCATTTTACTTGACGGTTTCGAGCAGTGTTTCTCAAACTTTTTTATCCCATCTCCTCCTTTTCACTCTCGACCCGTCGTTTTCGCCCACCAAGCCTGATAAAGCAAACACAAGGTAGTCAATTAAATAATTTTATTTAAAGATCGTNTTTAATAGCTGAACCAAGACATTAAATAACTGAACNAAGCACTTGTATTACGNCGTTAATATTTCGTTCAGAATTCTTGTGAAAATACCTTNTAATCCAGGGCTACTGGAGCGCCGGAGCTGGGCATTTCGCCAGGATCTGGAGTTAAAAATAAAAATCAGAAGGAGCCNGAGCTCAGTTTAAAATTTAGAACCGGAGCTGGATCTANGNTCATTTGAGAGGTAGCTCCTGCTCAATCTCCCTTCCTAGATATTAACGATTTTGCCAAACAGACTTACGTGTGCTCTTTATAGCATACTAAACGCGATTGTTACGACTTACGACACCAGACTGCAACAATGCATCTGCAAGCCTTTGATGTGTATTTGGTTTAATAATCGCTAAGGCTGTAACATCGCAGCTGGCAGGCGTGGTGTTATTAGTTGAACAATGGTTCTCAAACACCGTTATAAGAACTGCATGCAGCTCCCAAACATCCTTTGTGCGGCCTTTAGCAATCTTTCTGAACAGATAAGTACCACAGCATCTTACGTTCTAGTCAGAATGATCAAACCGGGTCTGTAGTAGTGCAACGATCTTAAAAGAATGAGTAGGTAGCCTGTATAATAAAATATCCAAAACTTTTGTGGCTGTGTAGTCATGCTGTTAGCAGGGAGTATGATTCAGGTGTGATGCCAGTGCAAATTTAAGCGTAAAATGCACGGCACGCCATTGTAAAGTAGGAATTTTTATTAGAAACCATTAGGCTTACTAGCAAGATTTGCCAGATAGGCAAAGTTCACAGAAAAACATTACGTTTACAAGCAGTGGCGTAACGTGAAAGTTATAAACAATTGGTAGCAAACTAGCATTCCTTTGCATAGCAGTACATTATCAGGAGTGTATAAAAATTAATGTGGACTTGTCTTGAATTTTTCATCTGTGGAAAAAATCTGTTTTCAGCACGGTAACCATCACCCTTATTTTCTCCTTAAGCTTTGCGTATTATACTGTGCTTTACTTGCGATTCATCACTGCTTATTTTGAGTGCAAAAGATAATAAAATCAAATGTTTTCAGCTATTTTCAAAAGGTTCAATGTGAATTTCGTCTCATACTATTTCTTTGAACAAAGCGCTTTTAAAGCACATCTTCGCATTTGTGTTGATGCAAATGTGTGCGTGTTTGAAAGAGCACATGAAAGTCGACTATGCGTTTTGTGCTCTTTGCAAGGTTTGCCCGGGCACCGCTGTTAGCTGGAATCGCCAAGGCTGCAACAGGCAAAGCATGCAACGAGTGCAAACACTTGGTAAATTGGGACTGGTCTGCTTTTAAATGCTCTGACACAAATTTAGTTTTCCAAACAGCCATTTTCTTGATTCTGATCGTAAGAAATAGCAAAAGGTCCTCAGGCATTGACGGCAAAACCAGAGACTGCCTTTCCAAAAATTGTTTATATTACCGTTATCTTGAGATACGTTTCTGCTAGTGACTGTTTTCTTCATCGTTGTGAATTTTGTGATTGTTGTTTTTGCGCTGGTTTCCTCATGGTAACAGCGCTGATTAGAAAAAATACCAGATTAAATTACACCAAAAGGTTTGGTGTATTCTCTTCGTTTTGTGCACTTAATTTAATTCATTTTCTATTCAACTTCACGCACACCAAGTCAATCAAATATTAACGTGTGAAAACGACCAGAATCCGGATCTGGAGCCATGAAAAAAGAGAGCTCCGGAGCCAGAGCCCCACTTATGAAAACCAACAGCTCCGGAAGCGGAGCTGTGTCATTTTTACGATTGCTCTGCAGACCTGAATAGTCTACGCTATAACCGGTCACATAGACAATCCAAAGTAAAAATTTAACAGATATATTGCTGTAACAACAGCCTCCAACCATTATCATAGTAAAACAAAATTTGCAAGAAATTAACAAGTAGGCTACTGAAGTTAACTCAGTGATCGATTAGTAGTTGAGCATTTTCGCCCCCTTTATGTTGGTTCGCCCCCCTGTCGCCCCTTGCCATTAACAATGCCCCCTAAAGGGGCGACTCAACCCACTTTGAGAAACACTGGTTTACAGTAAACACTCTTATTTTCTATTTTCTAGAGTTCTTTTTCTCTTGCCCTGATCTTGATTTCATGTGAGCTCAAACGTGTGTTAGATATTCTGGTGTGTAACACAACGCTGATTTTTTACAAAGAGGATGCCTTCCAAAACGGAAGCTGTTTTGATAAGCTCGCTGTTAGCTGCAGTAGGTTTGGGGGTTGGTGTGCTAGTTGGACATTTTGCTCTTCCGTCTTCTCCGAAAGAGTCGTCGGAACCAAAAGAAGATCTTTCAATTCAGGCCAAATTAAAAAATGCAATGAAAAGCAGTAACATCGAGGAACACTTGAGGTACAAACATGATGATGCAAGCGTTAGTACCTTTGTACTTGAGCTCAATTTGACAAAGTTTTGATTCATTTCTAGTGTTACAAAAGTTTTTCTTATTGTCACAAATATATTTTCCGCTTGTGAATCCGAAGGCTTATCTAATAGTGAAAGTTTGGTTGACTTCGTCCTGTATATAGCTTCACACGATTTGTTGACTGGGTTGGTGGTGCTCTCTGATTGAGGCTCGCAGTTGAATCTTGTGCTTAATCACACAAAGATATATTAACAACCACGTAACCAAATCCAATTATGATCAGCTGTTTGCAAGTTTTGCGATTCATGTTCGCTTGAAACTGTTTTTTTAGAAACAAGTTTCTTTAACAAGACTTTTCCACATGTGTTTCAGCTGAAATAATGTGTTGTAGTTGACCGCAACCGCCATTTAAATGATTTCACATGTCGACGTTATATTTGATGTGTCATGTTTACAAATTTACATTGTCATGTGGTTTCTGTTATGGGAAGTACATTGATTGAACCTCACGTTACTTGGTTGATAATGCATATAAGATAACGTTAGCAAAAAAAGCTGTTTCCGGAAAATTAAAAGAAATCTGCGTTCGACTGGCATTGCACATTTAGAACGTTGTAGATACATGCATGCTTTGGATGTCGTTTGAAACAATTGATGTTTTAAAATGGAGAATCTATTATTCAAATTATTCACTATGATGTTATATATCACTGCGGACACTTGAAATCATCAAAAACTGTCCCACAATTTTTATTTGAAAAAGTGCTTCTGGCAAAGGACCACAAGTTCTATAATTCAATATTGCATTGAGAATTAGACTTGATATCTAGGTGAAAATCTACTATAACTTTGAAGAAATCTTGATAAAACACTGGGCTGTTCAATTTCTCACTTCATGAAACACAAATCTTTTCGAATATGTCTGTTGATGAACAAAATGCTTATCGCACAAATGGATACAAAACCTCACGAAACTTAGGGAGATTTACTCGATTCTATCGCTGTTTGCAAGTCTTGTGTTTCCAAAACGAAGATTGGAAAAGCATTTTTCCTGAATAATGTTTGTATCTTTTTGACGCTTGTCTCAGCTCTGCAGTAAGGACACCTTGACAAATTATTAAAGCCACACCTTGCAGACTACTTGAAATTATAGAGAACGTGCGAACGAAATCTAATTAACCAAAGACATTTTGGAAAGCAGCATTGCACTGTGGTAAAACGAAATGACCTTATGTTTGGAATGAGTAAATGGCCACCAATCTCCTCGCTTTGTGTCATGCTGAGCCATGCCCTTAAAACCCATTAAAGCACACTAAAAGAGCTGTGCAACAGCAAAGGAATGCGTATTGACGCAGCAAACTCGTGCTAACAATTTAATCAGGACCTGATCAGGATTCAGGTGCACACACCACGTAAGGGTAATGCTACGAGCAAAATGCAGACTTTTGGCCAAGTACGACGCAGAAATTCGTCAATGCCAAGCAAAATCCGCACAAATTGGGCGTTATAATATTTCAATGCTAACAACCTTGTGCACGTCTTGGTTGAAGCGGAAAGCATTATTTGTGGATCACGATCACACAAGTTCCTAAAGAATAGCTAGTTAAGGATCATTTTCAATTTCTAACCAAACATTATATCATTACCTATTCCGGTGAGTTCTTTTTCCTAACTACTTATGACAGATTTAACTGACTATTACACTTTCTAAGTGAAACTAACAAATGGTAAAAATCGGGTATGAAACTGAATCTTGTTGAAAAGATTGTTCAAACGTTAAATTTGATAATTTTATTGTTAAAATGAATCTTTAATAACGCAAAAATTTGATTTTATCAATAAAAGTGTTGAAACTTTGAGAAATTTATTGAAAGCATTTATTTGCAGTTACTTGACAAAAAAAACTCACATCGCTGGACGTGATAACGATGAAGTTGCTTTGGTAAACTACATAAAAGAAAAATGGGAAGAATATGGTCTGGATACTGTAGTCACTCCATCTTACAATGTGCTTCTCTCCTACCCAAAGCAGGAAGATTCTAAATACGTTGCTGTTGTAACAAGCGATGGAAATGAGGCGGACAAGTCCCAAACAAAAGAGCTTGTTATAGACCCAGAACAAAATGACCCGGATGTTGTTAATCCTTTCAATGCTTACTCTGCTGCTGGAGAACCTGTGGTAAGGAGAAAATTATGCGGATAACCTCGGTTAGACTGACTTGTTTTACCTTTCGTTTATCCAGAGATGTCAAACGTACATAATTGTAAATCGTTAATCCAGTACACACTCAGTTAGAATCGACTATTTCAGTGATTTCAGGGATTTTGAAAAGGTGTCGTGGTGGAGGTTTAGGGTGTCAACACGATTTTCTCTCTAGGTCCGACAACTTCAACTGATTTTACCACTAATGCTCAAATTGGCATAAATATTTGAACGTGACCTTCACTTTTTTCCAAACAAACCAAAACTAATTATACAAGTGGAAAGTTTCTATGTTCGTGCTAATTCATTCAATCATTCAAGCAAAGACTTTCGTGCCCGATTTTCCTTTGAGGAGAGGCGCGATCAACAGTAATCTCAGGTTTTTCCCCTGGGTTCACACCAAGACGGGTCAAACCAAGGTCGAAGGTGTTGTCACGCCTTCTGATCGTTGGAGGACCTCTGGACTGCTTTCCCGTGTTTGTAGCCAGCAGGACGTGTTTCGTCAAAATCCTCTCTGGGGCATTATGGACACATGGCCGAACCAATGTAGCTGGGATCTCTCGATTCCTGACGCACTTTGTCACGAAGTGTTAAATCGTGAACTCTTCTCAAACATTCCATATCTGCTGCCGGTTCTTGAGACAGTATTTTTTCCGTCGCTACCCAAGATTAATGACCACAGGTGAGGATCGGAAAAAAGACCAATTTTAATTACTGAAAGCTTTGCCTTTGAAAGCTCCTGTTTTGTCACCACGAAACAATAAAGCTCACTCAGTAATGCTTGTGCATTCGGAATCCGTGTATAAAACTCTTTGTTCCGATTTCCGTCAATGGTGATTTCTACTCCTAGGCACTTGAACTTTACCTGCTGCAGTGTATTGCCGCTAGTTTGCAGAATACACTGCCTTGAGCGTCTTGAGTGACAAAGTACCTTACTGTTGCTAGTGCTGATTTTCGTTCCTAGTTGGTCGCACGCAGCAGAAAACCGATCAAATGCATGCTGTAGACCCTGTTGAGAAGATGCTAGCAGTACCAAATCGTCCGCAAACAGTTACACGTTTTTCGACTGGTCTGCGACTGTTTATCCAATTCATGTGGACCAGAGATCTTCAAATTTTTGGGGAGATGACCACATAAACTTTTACACAACAGTATGTGGGCCTACAAAATGCGTAATGTTTTTGTTTGGGGAAATGTTACATTCTACCCAGTCAACACGTTTTTCATAAATATATCATGTTTTTGTTATTGGCTGAATGTGTTTTGCCGCTGGATGAAATGTCATCATGGGTCGGATTTGGCCCTCAGGCCTTAGTTTGGTGACACCTGATGTAGAATATGAAAAGCAGTGGTGACAGCACACTTGAAAGGTTGTGATTTAACGCCGCCGACACGGACACAAGCTTCGGAGCAGGATTGCTGTCACTTTATGGCCGATAACCGACAGTCGTCAACACCGTGCTCCTGCAACACTTCCCAAATTTTTGACAATGCACCCGGTCATTTACTTTCCCGAGGTGGACCAAACATGTGTACACGTTTTTGGCATGCTCCCAAGATTTTCGAAATTTTGCTGGAGAGTTGAAATTCGGTCTGTAGTGCTACGTTCGAGACAAAAACCGCACTGGGTATCATTCAGCTTTTGTTCGATTATTTTGCAGCATCTTTTTAAAAAATAGTTGGCAGACATTTTTCCAGGGAAAGCAAGAAGAGAGATGCCCCGTTAATTGGTGCATTCACTTCAATTTCCCTTTTTGTGTATGGTGATGATCAATTTACCAACTTTTCGGTGCCCTTCTGAAACGCCGTGCTACTTAACAAACACGAGTCAGCCAAACCAAACGGCGTTCTAAGTCCCCCTCATTCCCTTTTAAAACCTTTCCCAAACAGCTTTAAGCTCGGATTTAGCAGCGGCATCAGAGAGCTTATTGATGCACAGTTCTACGGAAGCTTTCATCTATGCAAAGTTCCCGCCTGAAAAAGTTTGCTCAGTTGATTCAGGTGAGGCAGCAATGTTGACAACAAGGAAAAACCATGATGAAATTTTTGTTTTCACAAGTCACAGTGAAACGGTACACATTGCATAATTTGTAGTTTCTGAAAGATGCTTCTGTGCGGCCCAAATAGCCAAAATCTCACTCCTGGCTGTCACATGTTACTTCACTCGCCAACCACCTTGTTCTGCATGCGCGCTAAAACTGCCGACCTTTTGTCTTCATTGTATTCTGATGCGTCGACAGGCAAGTCGATCGCAACAGTTAAACAGTAAAACAATTCCGCAATTGCTTTACAGTGCTTTCGCAGTTTCATAAACCATACTGCAAAAATCTGTAGGAGTATAGCAACAGGCTGAAGTCAGGCGGTGCTCATGACTATGCACACACACAGTACTTAAAACTTCCGCTTCCAATTTAAGCGCCAAAGAATTGTATCTGCCTATGACACTGCAGCCTGTTGCAATAGCCACGTGCAGAAAAACATGCTTTTTCAAATCGTTTTACTTCAATACGAGGCAAAACCATATCATGACTTTCAGACTTTAGGGTGTCATTGCAAAATTTTAGAGTGTCATTTTGACGCCCAAAAAGGGTTAAAAAAAGCTGGCTTATTTACTGATGAATAAACACCACATCGGCCAACACATTCTATCCACAATATTTCAACGTTTTAAGATATTATTTTTAATCACACTGGATTGAAGCAAAACAAAATAACGTACCCTTAACATCCCGCATGCGCTACTTTTTTGCGTAGATTTACGCCATCACAACTCGCGAGACAATTGAGATAGATACCTGTTCAAACCCTCCAAAGATGCGCAAAGTCTTGTAGTTTCGATTTAAATATACTGGTAAGTCTAGGATTTGAACTTTTTTGCCGGTGACATCACAATTGGGGAATGTTTAGTTATTTTTGAAAAGGATCGGTGTTACACCCAGTTATCTTACTTCTGCCTCTCAGGAAATAAGTGGTTTTGAACTGAGTTAAAAGTTTATCTTTCAATTATCATACTTTTTCAATCCATTATAAAGAGAGTTTCCTCTATTCTCTCTGGCGGATTGACTCAAAATGTTTTCGCTTATTTCATACTGCGTGCTGATCTGATTTCCCTAATCCAGGGGTGTGCAAACTGCGGCCAGCGGGCCAAATGCGGCCTGCGAACAGAAATTGTGCGGCCCGCAGTGAGTTGTGGATTTTGAATAGAGTGCTGCCAGTGAACGCTTAACACGTTACTACTTTGTCTCGGATTGATTAAACATAAATTCTCTGTCTTGTTCCTCAAGGCGCGTAGTGCCCCGAATACATGAGGTTGTGCGTAAAATACAGAACGCTGTGTAATCGTCCTAATAAGCCGCGCTGTGACGTAACATTCGCTCGCAAATTTTTGCGCGTAAAGCAAATCACTGCCTGCGAACAAATCACTGTACATGCTGTGGTGGTTGACTGCTTTACCACCAGGATAACTTTTAGTTAGTTTTGAGCCATTTTATACTGAAAGTAAGTTATAGTTATTGTTTGCGGAGAGTAAGCCATAACTTGACGTAATGCAGAGTAATGTGGCAGGCTAACAGTCCGGTATAGATTCCTTTCAGAGATAAGAGCTAATTAAAAGAGGTTAAGAAAGGTTACCTTGATTAGCTTACACTGCAGAAAGCTAGTTGACAGCAGGCAGTAATTTAGAGAGAGTTAAGTAGATATTTTATAATTATAAACGAATTATTAGAAGCAAAATGTCGATGTTTTAACTGTAGCAGAGCTGCATTAAGTTGTTCCAACCAGAATTGTTTTTAAACGTACTGTAGTTGAGCAGAAGCCGTTTGAGATGAGGCTACCTTCTAAATCGAAATCCGGGGACCTTATAAATCTAAATTTCCTTTTCTTAACCGTGGCCAGCTGCGGGGGCAGCACTTTTCGACCTGTCCCTGGGCGGCACTTCCCCATGTCGGGGCCTGTTTAGTGATACATGTTTGCACAGAATTCGATGTTGTACAGTTCTTCCTCGCAGTGATTTTTTACTTGCGGAACTACAAACTGGTAAGGACTGCAGTAGCCACGAATGGTCATTCGAGCTCTTGTTGGCACAATTTTTTAACTTAGTGAATTTTTATTTCAGCATATCTGTTGATTTTGTCTAATTCTAAACAACTTCAGAGTTTAGCAATTTCAAAGTTGACTTCAATTAGGTCATTACTCTGCAACAGCAACTTTAGCAAATTCGAAAGAGACAAGAAAGAGGAAGGTGAAGGAAGAGACGTGAAAATTTCAGGAAAGACAGACTTTTGAATAGTTTTTCATAAAAATGCAGACAAAGGGCCTTTATGTTTGATTTTCAATTAAACTGTAAATGTTACTAAAGAGTACAACGTTAAACGACACTACTAAACAAAACATTCTGAAGGTGTTTACGGAAAAGTAGATGGACGTAATAGACAGTTGAAAGTTAGGCAATTAAAGGAGCAATTGAAAAGTCAGCGTTTTATGCTTAAAAAAATGCGTACTGATAATGAAAAAGTAGTTCGATGTAGTTCCTTAATTGCACAGAGAATAGCTCAAAATATGAAGCCGTATTCCGATGGTAATTTTGTGAAACAGTGCCTTATTGATGTCGCAGAAGAAATGTGCCCTGAAATGGTACAGGAGTACGAAAAATTGAGTTTGTCACGTTGGACGATAGCAAGACGCATTGATGAACTTGCTGGTAACATTTGTGACACTCTCAAAGACAAGGTGAAAAACTTTGTATCATGGAGTTTTGCAATCGATGAAAGCACGGATGAGAAGTACACGGCACAGTTGGCTATATCAATAAAAGGAGTGGACTAGGAGTTGAACGAAACTGAAGAGCTTCTGTCACTACAATGTATGAAGGATACTACAACTGGTGCTGATATCTTTTCTGAAGTTCTCAATGCTTTTGATCATTTTGGTTTGGACCTATCCACTTTGTACGGAATCGCAACTGATGGTGCTCGATCCATGTCCGGAACTGGCATTGGACTTGTAGGTCTCTTGAAATCTGCTTTGAGAGAGAATAATGTCAGTGACGATATAGAAGTTTTCCACCGTATCATTCATCAACAAAATCAATGCGCCAAGTCCTTGACATTCAAACACGTCATGGGCCTTGTCATCAAGGCAGTAAATTTTATTCGAGCACGCGGACGTAATCACTGGCAGTTCCAGAAGTTTCTGGATGATCTCGACACAGAACATCAAAAATCTATTGTACTTTTCCGAGGTGCGTTGGTTAAGCTTGTTGGTTAAGCAATAGTAGCATGTTGCGACGACTTTACGAACTGCGGAAAGAAGTCACACTTTTTTTGAAAAATAAAGGGCAACCAGTTGCTGAAATGGAAGATGAAAGTTGGTTGTGTGATTTAACTTTCTTGTTCGATATTACTACGCACATGAATGACCTCAGTACAAAGCTGCAGCGACAAGTCCAGTATGCGAATGAAATGTATGGTCACATAAAAGGCTTTATGAACAAGTTAAGACTTTGGCAAGCTCACATACAAGATGCAAATCTTTGTTACTTCCCAACTCTGAAGGAGACGGGAATGCGTCCCGAGAAGAAGACTGAATTTGCAGATCAACTTGAAATATTATTGAATGAATTTTTGGGTCGCTTCAAAGACTTCGAATCCCATGAACATTTGTTTGAAATGCTCTCTTCGCTATTTCACACAGACGTTGGCAAAGCCCCAGGTGACATTCAAATGGAACTGATTGATCTTNAGGAGAGGACTGACCTGAAGGCCAAGTATGTGGAAATGAATCTTGGTGATTTTTATTGGAAATATCTCGGCNAAGATAAGTTCCCACAATTGAGAAAAATTCGTGGCTTCTAAACTGGCTATTTTTGGCTCAACGTATTTGTGTGAAAATTTTTTTTTCAAAATGAGCTTCATGAAATCTCCCTATCGATCAGTTCTGACAGACGAACACTTGGAAAATTGACTTAGGGTTGCCAGCATTTCAATTAAAGTAAATTTGGATAAAGTGGTTCAAAAAAAAGCCAGCTGCATATTTCTCACTGAATTGCTTCCATGAAGACAAAATATCTTGTCCTGTTATGCTCTGATATACGTCTTTCTTTTCTAAACAGGATGTTCTTTCGAATAATACAAGTTTTACTGTTTGTGATATTTTTGCTAAGTTGTTTTAATCGCAGTCACTATCACTAGTCGGTAAGGTATGTTAAATAAAGGTGCGGCCCGTGGGATAACGTGGTTAATGGTATTTGTCCCTCCGGTAAATATGTTTGCACACCCTTGCCCTAATCCTTGAAATGGTTTTAAAGAGGATGTGCACAACAATCGGCAAATAAAGCAATATATACCTTATGGCAGCATCATTTTAAAGTGCTGCAAAGTATCTAAGTTACCGTGTTAGTGCTATCCATGCATGTGCATTTTCATCTGGGAACATCGTCTTTATTAGCGCCATGTGTGCGTGAGTTGCAATGCATTGTGTATGTGCTGGTGTAAAGATATGATCAATAAACATTTTTGAAATCTGTTCGTAGTGACCTAATTAAACTCTTATGTTTGTTTAGGGTTCCGTACTAACAATAGGGAATGAGTAATAATTTCAACTTATGGTGAAACCGATGCTCTTGTGTTGTCACCCGGAGAACTTACTCAGTCTGGTGGATTAGCCTAGACAACCCTTTGTTTGACACACTTTTACGGTCTTTTTGTGTAATAACGGTATCAATTAAATTACATTCACAGACTGTAGCTCTTTGTCAGTGTACAGAAGCTATGTAGTTTTACTTCACGTGTGCGGCACTGATAATGGAGGGATGCGGTTGGTTCAAAAATAAGTAGATTTTTTTAAATTTTGGTTGATGATCATAGGTTATCAGTAGCACTTGTGAGATGCTTGTTGGATAGCATGTTTTTTTCTCGAGGATAAAGCGTCGCGTTGACCTTCCTCTACTCACGCTTTAGGATTGCTGCGAGATGTTTCGTCGGTTTGTTCGAAGTGGGAACAGTGTGGCGATGATGTAAATGACGTAGAAAATGCGGTAGTACGAGCAGCTTTGTTAGAGGAGGATGCTTCTGATTCAGATAATGACGACGCATACGTTTCCGGAGACGCTGTTTCTCCAAATAATGTGAACGCTGAAGCTCAAGAAGAAGATGATGAGCAGCTCTTTTGGAGTAATGAGGGATCATGTTAGCAGACGTTAGCGGCAAATCAAGCTATTTTGGGCGATTGCAGCAGGAAAATATGAGAATTCGCCCAGGTCCTACTGGTTATGATTTCTGTTATGCCTCCCTCTTCGTTCCGTATTTTTTCAACGAGCCTATCCAAAGAAACATCCAAAAATGTACTATTCCTGAAGCTCAGAGAGTTACGGGTGATTCTAACTGGAGGATATATTTGGATGAGGTTGGGAAGTTTCTTGGTATTATCACTGCCCGGAGAGTAGGCCTATTGGTGGTCAAAACTTGCCCATCCTCAGTTTATGCAATAGGTTGTAGGGATGTGCCTTGTTTAGCTAAACTATGCCTCGAAACCAGTGGCGTAGCAAGGGGGTGAGGGGCGCGGGCCCTGGGCAGCACCTTTGAGGCGGCGGCACTTTGCTGATTAAAAATGAATTTTTGAAGAGTGTAAAAGTTCTAACTTTTCGTTTTTATTTTTAACTGAATTTTTAAACGTTTTAAAAGTCCAAACTCTTTCAATTTTTATGTTTAGAAGTCATAGACTGGTAGGCTAACCTAACAAAACACGACATGTAGCCGTGGAGTGAGCAAATTGATGAAATGTTTTCTCAAAAGTCTGGGTCAAATCCAGTGTCCTAAAGTGCTCCAATGTTTGTCTTGAAATCAGGGCTTTTTTAACAGNCTTACTTGGGGGGCAATTGTGCCCCAGTCCCTACNTCTTCCTCGCCAGACAAAGCCATTTCTGCCATCCCACTCAAAAGTCCTCTGAACAAAGAAAGAGATGACATTCGACGGCAGACTAGCAAACGATAATGCTCCGGTTGTTTGCGGTTTGCATTGCCTCTCTTCTCAAAATCTGATGAACGAGCTTTTCATGAAATCACGGTAAATAGTCAAGGCTAGCTTAATCCTTTTTCACGTATCGTTGGTTCCTCAAACGCCCCAACTGCACATCATAACATCACCTGACACTAGACATTGGCGAAAAAGATTTCGCTGGGGTGGCGATAGCTCAGTGGTAGAGTGTCCACCTTTCAATTGGAAGGTTGTGTGGCAATGGCCGTTTCACTGACAATGAGTGAATCGCCACAGCGCCCATTGGGCAAGATCGTTCGCCTCAACTGCCTCTGAAAGAAGCATATTTCAGGCGTTGGCCTCCCGTTAAATGCCGTCGCCAAAATTATAAAAAACATTTCTTGGCACATTTCATGCTATTTTTTGATGTTCAGTAGGATATTTTCAATAAGTGCCATAAGCTGTGCCTGTAACCTAGTCATTAGGCGGGCTTATCAACATTAAATTTGCGGGGTTGAAGTGAAGAACTCTGCAAAGATAACGTTGTTCAGTTTCAATACAACTTCTGTTTTTCTGCATGACGTAATGGTTTCGGAAGATGACGTTCATGAAGCGGGGTAGTGGAGTTGGTGTGTTTGCGTGGGTAACTTTGAGATCAGACTGCTCGTTTGAACTACACAAATAGATTGAATCAGAGCCAACCGATAGGTAGTGTGAGTATCGTAAAAGTCTCTTTATTCAACGGTATCATTTGCAGCCGTTGAAAAAGTCATTTCAACAAGAAAAACTTAGAGAAGGTGTTGCTCTCGTTGATGAACTAGAAGCAAGAACCTTAGTCTGAACATCTAACGCAAGGGTAAACGATATGTTTAGATATGAATGCAGTTAAGGCTGTTGTTGCAAAGGGCGTTAATCGAAATTGTTGTACGACTTGGGAATGGCTGCACTGAGAAAAGTTATTCAACCGCAATTACCGTTGAACGTAAGACTTTGTAATCATTGCTGAGCATCCAGAAGACCTGCGTATGTCCAATCTGGCATGGTTTGGCAATGCAGTTTTCGAAATAGATGTCTGTTGACAACCAATGCCTTCGCCAAACCTCCAAATCCCCCAATGTGAAATACACTATAAATCAGTGGATTCTATGGCAAATTTTAGAATGTCAATCCCCCCTGCACAAACCTGATGTACCCCAAGCGAAGAACGTCTGGCGATGGTTCATTTGGTAACGAACTAAGACAAGGAACAAAATTGTGCACGTGTAATTGGAAGAGTTCCAACGCAGCAGCTAGACCAAGTGCGCAAGTCTCGATGAAGACTGCAAGCCAGCGCTTCTCATTCATAGCCGGTTTCAAACCTTTAAGATATTTTTTCAAAATGGTTTCCCGCACCTGCAGAGGGCTCCGCCCATCTGCCGACAGAGTTAATTCTAACAGGATTAAACAGGATTAAACAGGATTAAACCACTACTGAAACGTGAAGTGAACAATGAAAGGTTCTTTACATCGTTGAGATCATATTATCATATATATTATTATAGCCTGCTACAGTATATGCAGTAACTGCAGTTTTTTTAGTTAAAGACGAGAATACTGCACGAAATTTGAACATACATAAATGTTTGC
>JGI24022J15233_10004004_pt1 | contig 14983 bp, 15 predicted proteins | sample Ectturendosymbi2_FD_15233 | JGI IMG/M metagenome (IMG submission 15233)
ATTGCTGNTATATTTTTTCTTATCATACTTTCGATTTTAGTGCAAAGAAAAATTTTGGCACTTTGAAACCCCCCCATGAAAATTTTCTGCGAACGCCACTGTCCAGGTATTACATATAACTTTATACTGACCTAGATTTGCATAAAAAATGTATGTTGTTGTGACACTGAATATTTTGCACTTGAGTCGGCACACGATTAGCAAAAGGTTGCCGACCCCAGCAATAGTCCATACCCTATCCACGTTACAGATGGGTATTACACTTGTGATAGTACTTGCATAACATTCTTATTTTTACACCACCACAATCACAAAGTGTCCATAAGCTACCACATGAAAGCAAAATGGTCCCAACCACGAATTCCATCCTGATAGAGAGACAAGTAGGCTGTTGGTAGCCAACTAGTTGCGTCAAAATAATCTGATGACAAAATCAAAGTTTTTTACAAAATATAACATCTGTCAACAGATTGGCGACTACTGACTAATCTGTTTTTTGTGAGTTGTTTGTACTTTTGTGCAGCGGAACAATTGTGCACGGGAAAGGGTGTTTCGTTTTACATGCGTAGTGCTGTGGAAGTTGCATGGTTAGTACATAATATTCGACATTGCGGTGCAAATTTGCGGTTGCGTCTAGTGGCGTTTAGGTGGCTCTAGTGAATAATAACCCTTGTTCGTTTTTAACGATATTCACAAGCTTATGTTGAGTTCGATAAGGTTAAATAATAGCAAGTTAATATTTAAAACAACGAAAGATCACCATGCAGGATAGACATTTATGTTTACCCCTTTTTACTTGACCCCGCAGTGCCCCACCACTTTTTTTATTCTAGAATCGCCACTGACCCCGGTCGTTCTTGCCCCTAGCAAAGTTGCCATTAATGTCCCCGCACGGTGCCTGCTAATCGTCAGTGGAACTAGCGTTATCGCAGCTAACCTTCCAAGGTTCGAAACTGGAACTTTTGTGCAGCAGTGCCGTATCAGCCCAACTCTGGACACCCCCAAAATTCCTGCAAGGGCCCCGCGAGGCCCCGAAACGCGCAGCACAACTTCGCAGTTCTTTCACGTCCGATCCTTTTCTTTGCCTGCAGTGGCAGGTTGCGATCATATTTTTCTAAGCGCAACAAAATTTGGAAGTGCACAAAAAATAGTTTGGGGAGAACTGCCTCAAATAATCCCCCGTGTCTGCGGGCCTTGGCTGAACAGTCGTCAGAAAGTTCTGTTGGTGGCTTCATATTTGTGCAGCGCTGAGGTGTGGACTTGTTAATCTCCTGGGGCATGGCACATGTTTGGCCTCATAACATTTTTTATCTCAAATCGCCTCTAATTGTTAAGAAATACAGACTAAGGCCTACGTGGACACAAAGGTTAACACCCATAATGCACTAATTGCACTACTCTGTTTTGGGAAAACTTAGCATTGATTGCTAAATAGACTCTTCTAACTGCACAATAAACTCCATCTGGCTGTCTGAACAGCAGGCTGCGCAAATGTGTAACTTTGGTCGTAAGCACGAAAGGCATCTTGCTGCTATGCAGTACAAAACAAGAGAAGTTTACCTGGGCTAGACATAGTACATTTTTTTACAACAATCACTACATAAAACACGTTGATCATGTGGAAATCTGTCTTCTCGACGTATACAACCAGGCATGTAGGCAGTGGCTACGCCTATGGTGACCAGGGCTCCCACTGAGGTTTTTTCCATCCAGATTTTTTATCTGTCATTTTTAGTCGACCTGGGCGTCATGGTTTAATTATGAAAAATCGCCTTAAATCTGTTTTTCTTGAAGCAATAAATTCATCAGCAACTTCAATGTGTTCAATAATATAAAGATAACTTTAAATTAAAGTGTTTACATGCGCACGTCAGGTAAGAAAGTACGCATATCGGATGAAGCAGAACGTGGCCAATCGGTTTCATATTTTCATATACGATCATTGTCAGGGTTATACACAGGTATGTGTTTACATGCGCACGTCAGGTAAGAAAGTACGCATATCGGATGAAGCAGAACGTGGCCAATCGGTTTCATATACGATCATTGTCAGGGTTATACACAGGTATGTGTTTAAGGGAAGGCAAGCGAGGCACTTGCCTCCGTCCCCCTTTTAGAGCCCCCTCAAGGTATTTCCGACTACACCATAAATCAGTACTCTGCCCTCAAAGGNGCCCCCAATAGCACCTGTAATGTGTACAGAACCTTGCTTTCAATGGGGCCCAACAGCAACTGTAACGTATAAGTTGGCTACTTTGCTTTCGAAGAGGTCCCAACAGCAGTTGCAATGTGCAAGTACCTTGATTTCAAATGGGCCCAAATTACCTGTAATGTATAAGCACTTTTCTTTCAAAGGGTGTCCCAACTTCATTGATTTCCGGTGCTTCATATTTAAATTTGGCAATTTGGACGGTTGAAGCTTTCTTTGGTTGGCTAAGTGGTGAGGGGTCTGAATTTTGGGCCTCCCTGCCAGTCCCCCCACCAATTGGGGGGTATGGAGTGCGGCTGATATGGCTCTGCTGGGCAGTACAGAATCACGCTGGTTTGTATCATCAAAGGACGATGCAGCCGTTTGCTTCGTTAGAGCATTGTGTCGTGACGACCCGTTGTTTCCCTGCCAATGAAAAGACGAACTCGAGTGTGGGTTGGGTGTGGCATGCACCAGTTCGACTTTTTCCACCAGTGGTTCTTACTTAGAAGATTGTGCGCGCCGTCGCAAGAAGACGGGACCTGGGGAGCGCAACCACGCAGGTACAGAAAAACCACAAGACGATCGGCGCTTGCAATTGAATAATCGCTCATGCGGTGTTGTGTTTGTGGCAGTGCCGAGTAACGAGCGAATAGAATGGGGTGCGTCAGGCAACACGCATTTCCACGGACAATTTACGGGATGCCAATACGAGGCAAACGGCTGACCAAATAATTCCGCTGTATCGTTCACTCTGTCCATTGGCAGGAGCATTATAAACTGATCAGGGGCATATGGCGGTCAGTGGGGTGGGCGCTGTTTGTGACGTCAAATTCACGTTTCAGATCTAACGTTTTGGCGAATTTTTTTGACACAATGCATATCATTGTCCACGCACTCTCCTTATTCATTTTTTTATAACTTAATATGTTATTGTATTGATTTTAAACTATCAGCGCTCCACTCCAACTAAAAATGCAGGTGCGAAATATACTCAACGCTACGACCAAGCAATCATAACTGCAAAAATATCAAACTGCATGTTAAAACCAAGGAGTAAAACACACTCACTCCTACAACAGCGCAGGTCACAATTACAAACACAGTCTGAACGAGTTTATCTTTGCAGTGGCGATTCTAGAATGACAAAACTGCGAAAAAAGTAGGGGGACCAACACAAATGTCTCTCCTGCATTGTGATTTTCCGTTGTAATGAAGATGGATTTGCTATGATTAACCCTATCGAACCCAACATGGGCTTGTGAATATTGTCAGAACCGTCGCCAGAAAGTCTTCAAATCATTTGAAATTTTGCTGGCTGAAAGTTATCTGCTGTATATATCAATCAAACGAACTTGAACATGAAATTAAGCACAAAACTGGGGGGGCAAGCATGGAGACATCTAAAAATCTGGGGTGGCTATGGCCCACTCAGGCCCCCCTCAGAACCGCCACTGTCTCTTTAAATACAAGCAATCGAGCCCAGAACGTGTGCGCCTGGAATAGCGCACACCCAGAAATGCTAGATCAGCTATGTCCAACCCGCGGGCCGCATGCTGCCCATTTTAGGTTTTCGCTGTAGTGAAAGTATCCTACATACTGACAACATGTCCTTATTTTGATGCAGGGTGGTTCTCAGGGCCACTTTATCATGTCTGTTACCATTGCAGTTCAGATTCGAACGCTTGCAGTATGTTAGCTTTATGCTAAATTTAGTTTGCTAAGATCAAATTAAGCCATGCAGCGTGCGGCCCTAATTTACATGTCATTCAATGTGCGGCCCTTGTCAAGATACAGAGATAATTTTTGGCTCAGCAAGCCATTCGGTTTGGACATAGCTGGACTAGATCGAAACAACAAGGGAGTAAAATACACCCAGACCTGGAACAGCGCAGGTCACAACTGTAGAAACAGGAAGCGGCTCTGCGCGAATGTCTTGTCTATTGCGAGTTTTCGAGCCCTGCAGGTGTGCGCCTGAAATGTCGCCCGTCCTGGGTTGTCAGATAGAAGCAAAAGGGGAGTAAAATTCACTGCCCTGCAACAGCGCAGTTCATAACTGCCAAAACACTGCGAAAATGTCTCTTCAAATACGAGAGCAGTCGGGTAAATACACCCAGAGCATACACCTCTGAAACTGATGTTTTGCTGCAAGCAACACCGTACCTGTGCAAATAAGACGTTAATGCATGCGACATAAACGCAGCACCTCTGTCAGAGCAAGCAGGCATGCCAAACAACGCACGCAAGCGATTCAGATATGATGTTACAGTTTTTGCATCAATAATGGAGCAAGGAAGAGTAAAGGGGAAGCATGAAAATTCATCGAATACAGTGACCACAATTCTCTGCACGAACAAGGTGATACAAACGAGCGATACCCGAATCACACAACGATGCATGGATATCATAAACTGTATTCCCATGCGTGCTAGCGTAGTAAATTCTAGAAAGTGCATCTGGAGCTGTGTTGAACTTTCCAGAGTCATAAACAATGCTTAAATCAAACCCACTTAGTTCCATGCGCCAACACAATACTGTCGTTTTGTATTTTGTCACGATTTTTCCCACTGTACATAAAAGAAACTAACCTTTGGTCCTTCATTACTGTAAAATGACCTCCACTTCGAAAATGGCCCCATTTCCTAACAGCGTCAATATTGGCCAAGGCTTGTTTTCCATCGCTCGAATAGTACAACTCACATTTGTTCAACATTATTGAAAAGCAGGCTGCAGGCGAATCTTCTTCAAGGTTCAATGTCGCTGAAATAGTGTTATCAGACGCGTCGGTTTCCAAGGACCTCGTCATTCACTCCAAGGGTAGTTGAAGAACGTATTCAAAGCATGCAATGCCGTATCATTCAAAGGAAATTTCTTAGACAAAATACAATCAATGGTTTGACTTTTTCAGAATAATGAGAAACCCATTGCGCGTAATAGGAGAACATTCCCAGTGTACGCTGCACCTCTTGAGCGTTACATGGGTGGGACAGGCATGTCTAACTCTGGTTTCACGCGACCAGGATCGAGCTGCAAGGTTCTTTTGGATACGCGATATCCAAGCAATTTAATGGTTTCGGAGGCATACACACATTTGCTTTCATTCAAGATTAGTTGCATTGTTCAAGGTCATTCAGAAATGTTCTTATTCTCAAGCAGATAAATTAGCTCTTCTGGCAATTATTTTATTATTAGCCGACGTTTCACCCACCTATTCAAGTAAAAAAACATTGCCCTGAGGAAGCCCACTTGAATTGGTGGGCGAAACGTCGGCTAATAATAAAATAATCGCCAGAAGAGCTAATTTATCTGCTTGATTTGAAACCTGGTGGCAAATGCTGCGATACAACATGTGTAGCAAAAGAACAACAGGTTCTCATTCTGGTCATGTTCGTCATTCCGCATACCGTTATGTCATCACGATACGCAAACGGACCTTTCCAGCCCTAGGCAGTTATGATGTCATCAATGACGCGTTGGAAACATGCAACAGCCTTTGCCAGGCCAAACATCATTCTTTTGAATTCTAAAGCCGACCGTTTGACTCCAACGCCGAAAATTTCCTTTCTTGGGCTAGCGCACGTACTTGATAGCAGGCGGACCAAAGATCTAAACTGGAGTACCAGTTATATTGCACCGCATTGTTGGGAACGCCACGGGGAAACGCTTGGTTCGATTATGTCAATTTCTGGATTATGTCGATAATGTCAAACTGCGATATTCGAGTTTGGATTAAGTTTTGGTCAGTTTACAAATAGTTTCTTCACTTGCCAGATGTTGGATGGCAACCAAATGTCATGTGGGCAAACGATCGCACTGGATGTGGATACTTCAAGCGTACTAGAACGCCAAGTTCTAATGAATGTTCTGATCCGCCACAGTTGAGCTGAACACATTTATGTTGCGTGAGAAATCCACGGCCAAAAATTATATCCCAGAGAAGGCCATTCACTGCAGAGAATTTAACATCATCATACGTATGACTACACACTTTAACTAGAGCTGAGCACATCCCTTTTGTTGGAAAAGTCGAATCCTTTACGGCCAGGACAGTTTTCTCGACCTTGTTGCTGGTCTGCACAGTTAGGTATGCGTGACAGCTGAAATTCAGCACACGCCTAGCAACTATCAAAAAGTTTACGCACAACACGACACTGTTCACTAAAGAAAAAGTAAGATTCAAATCATTTTTGGAAACACATCTCCACCAATCTACTTCTGTAGTGAATGCTACAGTGATGGCACATCACTAGCAGTACTGCTCCAATAAAACCCATCACTTAGTCGGAAAATTCGCATGTATGGTTTTCAAGTCTTTGACATGATGCGGGTGATTTTCGAATCCGTAAACCAACTTGGAATCCGTGTGATGCATCAGTTTTTCAAACTCATCTGCCTGCCAGAGATCGAAATTTCAAGAGCCTTAAGACGCAACGAAACTGGCTGCACGTCTTTATTTCGAACTTGTGCAATGATGAACTGCGATGAATTTTACAACAAACGCAAAGATCTCTGTACTCGTCAATTACTAAACAACAATTAAATATATCTTTCGCATCCATACTTTTGCTCTAGACGGATTGAATATTGCACTTTGTGAGCATGCAATTAGCGCGATTCAAAATACTTCCTAAAGAAGAAACCTCGATTCGAAGATCAGAACATTTCATTTATTCGACAAAAATGTGCAAGACCCAAAGAGTAAGAGGCCAAATAAGCATAAAACCTATGGATTTGTTGAATTGTAACGGTCCTAAAAAATTTATGAAAAATTTGATTGGCATCTTTGGGAAAGAAATACTGCTTTTGTTCGAACCAGATATCGACGATTGCCAGTCATCACCATGTGTAAACGGAGGAATCTGCTCTGACAAGTTGAACGACTCCGCCTGTTTTTACATTCAAAGATATACACTAGGAAAAACTGCGCTGCAAGTAACTGAAGGAATTTCGCTATCTTTCGTGAACAAAGATGGAATTTTTGAAGCAATAAGTGCAAAAATGCGTTCGATAAACATAAGACTGGATCACATGACAATGAATTTTGGATTGCTTATTTCTATCTTGGGTATAAACGGGAACGAAAGAACGCATACCAACAAAAATTTCCTTGAGACGAACGTTTAACAGCTCAATGTGGAGAAGCACCATTCGAGTTGATCAGATTTGTAGTAACTTGATGCAACGTTCGATCAACCAGTGATTGCACAACGTTTCTGCTTGACTATATTGAAAGACAAAGAAAACCTCCCAACTTTTAAGCCTCACAACAACAACAAATTATCCAATAAGACATGATACTATACATCCTTTTCAGATCATAAACTGAAATCTTATTTTTCATGAATGATTACTAATATGCTTTTCTGAAATTACTACGACTTACATTTTATATTGCAGAACAGGAAAGACCAAAGCCCTGCAGTCTTATGCCAAATTATTTCATTCTTCTTGCTTGTAACCAGTTTCGAAAATTAAACAGAATGGACAAATACGACAAACGTCTAAAACAAGTTGTGAAGTCTCAGCAATACCTATCTGACACCGGGCAGCTCGATCGGGCAGCTCATCTTGCTGCAATTGCCAGCATGATGAATAAGTTGTTTCGTGCAATTTCATACAGACATGTTTTTGAACAGACATCGACGATTGTGCATCAACCCCATGTGAAAATGGAGGACGGTGCGAAGATTTGGTGAATGACTTTTCCTGCACCTGCGTTGAAGGATACACCGGGAAGAATTGCAGCATCGGTAATTACATTTTTCTTTCACATAGCAAGTAGCAAATCAAGACACTCTATTCAATAAATCTGGACATATGAAACGTTTGTGTTAAAAATTCATTAAGAAAAAAGATTAATGTATTCAATGTTCACACAAGTTTTCACTTGGCTAGTCTTTTTCTTTCTTCAAAACAGGTGCAAGAATATTATTGCAACATATGTTTCCTGGGTGTTTCTTCATTAAACATGAGTGACTGGTCTATTCAAAATGATATTTGTTTTTTGAACAAAAATCTCTGATGCAACAAAGGCAAAGCTTTCATGTTTTCCATTTGTCACAAAGACTTACTTTTATGCCTTTCATGTATTTTTTCAAGATATCAATGATTGCGAATCAGCACCTTGTGCAAACGGTGGATTGTGCACAGATATGGTGAACGACTATACCTGTGCATGCATTGCAGGATACACAGGAAAAGCTTGTAATGCGAGTGAGATAAAAGTTTTCTTCTTTTGCATGAAAAAAGTTTTTTTTCTCAAATTCAGCAAAACGTTAATTCATTAAACAGTATTTCAATTTTTTCGCATACTGCATTTACAATCCTATATCAAATCTCATAATCAACTTATCGGACTTCCACAATTGATGTAGTGGAACTGGGGTTTCTAAGACATCACCAAATTGCTTACAAATTCAAATCTCGATAGTCGTATTTTGGTGTTCATGGTTTGTATCAAATGTTTCTGTTAATCAACACAGCAAAATAGAAATCAGAAGACCCAAACCTTGTCAGTGGCATAAATTCGCATACTGTACTATACAATCTAACATTTTCGAAATTATTGCACTCGAATATTTTGCTCAACAGATATAGATGATTGTGAATCTGATCCTTGTCAGAACCATGGAACATGCATTGACAAAATCAACGACTTTTCCTGTTTTTGCGCACCTGGCTACACGGACAAGGAATGTTCTACAGGTATGTTGAGTGCTTTCAAGCTTGTTACATTTCTCCTCCCTAAACACAAAGCAGTAGATCGTGTCTGAAAACACCATGCAGTGTCAACGATGTTTTAAAGTACTTATCCCTGTGAACTCTAAACAACAAACCAGGATTTCACACAAAACTTTGAACTTGCAGTGACACCCACTGACGATAAAGTAAGATTCGAATCATTTCTGGAAACCCAACTCCACTTCCCTATTCCCTGGGGAACGAGGCTACTTCTGTAGTGAATGCTGCAGTGATGGCAAATCACTAACAGCACTTCTGCAATAAAGCCCATAACTTGGCCCGAAAATTCGCATGTATGGTTCTCAAGTCATTGATATGACGCGGGCGATTTTCGAACCGTAAACCAACTTGGAAAGCACGTGATGTATCAGTTTTTTTAACTCATCCGATTGCCTGAGAGTGGCATTTCAAGAAATCAAGCATGAATGTAAAACTGGCTGCCTTTGTTACTTCGAACTTGTGCGATGATGAGTTGCAATACATTGTTCAACAAATGCCAAATTTCACAATACTCGTCAATAACTATCCAACAATCAAATATATCTTTAGCACCCACATTCTTGCTTTGGAAGGATTGAACACTGCACTTCGTAAGCATGCAATTTAACGCCATTCAAAAATATTTCAGAAACATGGAAGTATGATTGTACGATCAGAAGATTGCATTTGTTAAATAAAAAAGTGCGAGACCCAAACAGCGAGAGACGAAATAACCATAAAACTTATGGATTTCAAAAAATTTTCATTTGCACGAAAGAAGTTTTATGCTCAAATTCATAAAAACATTAATTGATAAAACGCCCGTTCAATTGTTTCAAATACTGCAATCACAAACTTCTAGAGGAGATCTTTTCACTTGATGTTAATCTCGTGTTGTAACTAATAATACTTCGACAGCTGATCTGCTGCAGCTATAGTGTTTCTAAAAAACAACCAAATTGTTTACAGATTCAAGCCTGGATATTTGTATTTTGTTGTTCATCGTTTATATCAAATGTTTCTGTTAATCAACACAGTCAGGGACCTAGTTTATGGGGGGGCATAATGTCTTTTGTCCCCGCCAAAATTTTGTGATGAAAAGTAATGTAGTTGTGCAAATGTCATGGTTACATTTCTGTTGAAAACATTTCCCAAGCATAAAACCAGGGCATAAATGAGGAAAAAGAACGTTATCACATGGATTTTTTGTAGGCACAGTATACAGATTACCTATGTAAACTGAATTGCCGTGATTGTTGAAAATTGTGTTAGTTAATTTGAATTACCGAATCTGTGTGCACATGAACTTCGCTCAATCAAGAATTCCTGCGCTGTTCTGTAGGCTTCGATCAGAATATGGTTGCAACCAGGCACGTAGTTATGGGGGACAAAGGGGCAATGCCACCCTCAATTCCAAAGTTTTCAGGTTAATGAAATATTTGCAGAGAAACCAAAGAAATACTTTAGTGCAAATCAACGAAACTGCCTCAAGGAACCTATCCTATTTCAGCTTTTAGTACAACACAAACTTGTATCTGACCGTTTGTAATCGTAATCAATGGCTGCAGCCCGCAAGCAAAATCAATTACAGTAAGGCTTTTCGCAGCTGTTTTCGGCGCGCCAGCTTGTTGTATCCCACCTAATTGTTATGGAAGCTTCATTTCAAAACCATCGCAAATTCCTCTCTGATAACCGTGGATATTACAGATATAATATATCCTTGTTTCCAGTGTCAGAGTAGCCTTAAATCAATAGCGTAGATTTTTGTAATTTCACAGTTCCAAAACTAGAAGCTTTAATATGGCGGCGATGTAAATTTTATGTCTTGAAGCTCAAACTTTGGCAAAGAAGCGATTCAGTTTCAAAGTCTTCTTCATTGCACCGTAGTAACTGTCTAGCAACAGTAGCATTCATTCCAGATGTTTACTTGTGATGACGTGTATTGTGGCCATTCAGTCACTTTCATCGATGATTTCCATTTACCTTGCCGGCGAGTAAAAATCAGTCTTGTCAAGATATTAGACTCCGACCTACTGTTCATAAGCTCGGTGCTTCAACTTTCATCTGATGTTAATTGCCACCCTATCCTACAGTAAATAAATTGAAATCATTTAACTGCAACCAAAAAAGTCAACGACAAAATCTAACGTGAGTAGCAAAATCAGGGCCCCGGAATTTCACTTTAGTGAAAATTTTCAAAATTAACTCCAGCCTGATGATGCCTTGTTATGACATAATTCCGTCCTGAAAGGCTTTACTTTGCTTTAAACCGTGGCAACTCACCCCGGGGCGGCATTTCCCAAGTCGGGACCCTGAGTAAGATGCTTTTCATTTTGCAAGGGCTGAGGGAATTGACACTGCCATTACTTACAGATACTGAGATAAGTTGCGCAGGGGTGGATTATAAAAATTAGGGCAAGCTCTAAGAAAGGAGCTCCAAAACATCGCCATTGCAAAAGGTAGATGTGGGATTACGAGGGCAAAAGAGTAAAATTTGTTTCACATGTCAATTTAACAACTAAATGCAAGAGCATAAGATACGCACGAAAGGAACAAAATTTTTTGAAGTTTTGCAGCTTCACAATTGAAAGCTGCCTCCTATGGCACATTTTCCCATAATTTTTGCTTTATTTTGAAAAGCATATCACTTGCTTCAGAGCTTCTTCAAATGTGGCTCTAGAGTGGTACATCACCTTTTTAACTACACAATGGTGCAAAAGTTCTCAAGTGGGGGCACGGTATCTCTAGAAAAATGGCCCGAGGCGACTGCCTCTTTATCCTTCCCTAATATCCATCCTTGAGCTTGCAATCTGTCTTGTTGGCAAAGCACATGTGACTACAATGAAACCAATCTTGATTTTTTCCCATTAGGGCTTCAAATTCCGCAGAGAAGGTAATATGTTTTCAAGAAGCCCATGATTTGTACAAATTTAATTACGTACAGTGCTAAACTATCTTTACCTGCAGCTGAGCGCAGCCAATAAGTTTTGTAATACTGGGTTTACTATTGTGTTTACAGTTTAATTTCATCTTATATTTCAGTGAAGTCAGTTACATTTAGCAAAGTCTCATCAAACAATTTAAATGAAGTAAGTTTAAAGTAGCTACAAAGGTTTTACGGAATAGGTTAAGCATAGTCAAATATCTTCCGGATTATCAAAAATCCAAACATGTTTCAAACGCGTTGAAAGACTCTAGCGTTTACAGCAATCAACCACAGACGTGAATAAATTGCTCAACAATTAGATGACAACGGGATCCACTTCTTAAATGCGCGAAATCGAAAGTTTGACGCTATTCAAACAAACCCAAAGACAGCGATCTGCGTTGTTCCAGGATGCCCGAAAAGGCTACTTCGGATGTCATTGCCTGAGAGCAAAGTCGCTGTTCAGCTTCGGTTGAACGTACTGTGTTGGTGTACATGAGAAGAGTGTAAACACAGTATAAGCGCAGTCGTAATTGCGGCCGCGATTACTTCTTGCTCAAGTGCAATATTGGGCATTGAGACGTTTACTAGCGCTTTTGCAAGAAAGATTTATGAGCATTGATCCAAAGAAAAGATCCAAACAAGCTTGGAACTTTACTATCAAAACATAAAAAAATTGTCAGTTCAATAAAAGAAAACATTTTATTTGTGGGCTTAAATCCGAACACAAATGTTCTGGAGAAAACGTGAGAAATATGCACGTTTCATGGATGATGCTTTGAAACCAAGCAGCATCAAAAATATTTAAATGTTGAAACTCGATTGCTGGTTTCACAGCCCTAATAAATTTTCTGGATACGCGCCAGGTTCCACTGCTAGTATTTACCAAAATATCTTGTACATTGCTTAATTTGATGTATGTCGTGATTGTTGGAAGCAGCAAACTTAATTGTTTCTACTAAAGCCATCAGAATTAATGTGTTTTCATATCAAATGCAGTGCTAAAAGCTAGATATCTAGATGTGCAGCACCATTGCATGCTTGTATACACTACTAGTTCCTATACCACCACGTTGGGCATCAACCAGGCATCAATTCCTAATGTGCCCCTAATTTGGCAAATATCACAAAAAGGTCGTACTACGGTTGGGTGAACATGGTGACGTCATCCACAGGCAAACAATGAGGTTTGTCTCCCCAAAAGTTTTTTAGCAAACTCCGTCCTTGATCACAGCAAGAAAAAAATCAAAGATGCAAACGTTGACAGTGGCAAAAATTCACACACTGCACATTTCCGTCTAATATTTTTGAAACGATTTTATACTATGCTCAACAGACATCGATGATTGTGGATCTGATCCTTGTCAGAACCATGGAACATGCATTGACAAAATCAACGACTTTTCCTGTATTTGTGCACCGGGCTACACGGACAAGGAATGTTCTACAGGCATGTTGAGTGCTTTCAAGCTTGTTACGTTTCTCTTCATTAAGTGAATGCTGTGAATGTGAATGTAGTGAATGCTGCAGTGATGGCACATCACTAGCAGTAATCCTACGATAAAAAGGATTACTGCTTTAATAATTAGCAAAAAGAGGATTATTAATTAACAAAAAAAAAATGGATTTTATTAATTTTTGAAGATCTCAAGGAATTTCTAAAAAAAAACTTTATTTGGGAGAGCAATGGAGACACTAGAGAGTTGTTCTTAAATTTTTGAATCCTAATCTTTTCCAAGCCTCGAAAGGAAATTCTGTACACATTGCATTCAGATCCTGAAAATGCATTACTTTTTACTAGCTAGCTAGCTGTGGTATTTCTTGATTAATTTACCCAGCACAAACTCTCTCAAATGTTAAAGTTTTTTTCCTTCAGAATATGCTGACTTCTTGTTGAAATGTTCAACACTATTTGGTGCAAACGTTATAATTTGAAATGCCTTGATCTCAGTGGAGAGAAAGTAAGGAACGACATGTTTCAATTGCAATTCACTTTTTTTGCTCCCTTAATTTGGGGGATTGTAGTGCGAGAACGTACAAGGATTGTAGTTCGATTACGCAAAAAGTTTTTTTTTTGCATAAAACAAGTTTATGGTCATATTCAACAAAACGTTAATTGATAAAACGGCCGTTCAACTGTTTCGCATTCTGCAATCACAAACTTCTAGCGGAGATCTTTTCGCTTGATGTTAATCTCGTGTTGTAACTAATAAGACTTCGACAGCTGATCTGCTGCAACTATACTGTTTCTAAAAAAATCACCAAATTGCTTACAGATTCAAGCCTGGATATTCGTATTTTGTTATTCTTCATTTATATCAAACGTTTCTGTTAATCAACAGAGCAAAATAAAAATCAAAGATGCAAACGTTGACAGTGGCATAAATTCACATACTGCACATTTCCGTCTAATATTTTTGAAACGATTATATACTGTGCTCAACAGACATCGATGATTGTGGATCTGATCCTTGTCAGAACCATGGAACATGCACTGACAAAATCAACGACTTTTCCTGTATTTGTGCACCGGGCTACACGGACAAGGAATGTTCTACAGGTATGTTGAGTGCTTTCAAGCTTGTTACGTTACTCTTCATTGACACGAAGCAGTAGATTGCGTCTTTAAGAACACCATGCAGTGTCGACGATTTTGTTTAATATTTGTCTGTGTGATCTTCAAACAACAAACCAAGAATCCAGACAGAAAAGTGTAAACTTGCAGAGCCGTGCACTTCGGACAAAGAAAGATTCGAATTATTTTTGGAAACGCATCTCAACTTCCCCATTCCCTGGGCAACTAGGCTACTTCTGTAGTGAATGCTGCAGTGATGGCACATCACTAGCAGTAATCCTCTGATAAAGTCCGTAACTTGGCCCGAAAATTCGCATGTATGGTTCTCAAGTCATTGATATGACGTGGGCGATTTTCGAAACCGTGAACCAACTTGGAATCTGTATAATGTATCAGGTGTTTGAACTCATCCGATTGCCTGAGAGCGAAATTTCAAGAGTTTTAAGATAAAAGGATCCTGGCTGCACGTTTTCATTTCGAACTTGTGCGATGATGAACTGCGATGCATTGTACAACAAATGCCAAAGTTCTCAAAACTCGTCAATCCTTAACCAACAATTAAGTGTGTTTTTAG
>JGI24022J15233_10004006_pt1 | contig 14978 bp, 8 predicted proteins | sample Ectturendosymbi2_FD_15233 | JGI IMG/M metagenome (IMG submission 15233)
CCATTACTGCTTGACCGCACAAGACCGACCTCGAAAAGATAAGCCCAGCGGTTGGAAAATTAGCCATGATTGTGTCAGATGTTGCAGCTCCGCATTCAAAGTACACAACGCACCCCAAAAGCAAAGGGCTGATGAAATTTTGTGTGACTGAAAAAGCTTCACTCGAAAAGGAGCAGTAGATTCGGTTCTTCGAAAAACAAGGTGGAAGCAGAATGATTTAGTTCCGAGCCTGGTAATGCTGTCAAAACGTTGGACCAATCAAATTTTGTTTAAGTGTATCTTATAAGGATGTATGTTTGCATAACTGCCTTACCTCACACTCATTTTTGCAAAATATCTCAAGCATTTCATGTTCGTTTATAATAGTTAGTTCTAATTTCTAACGTAAATACAGTATTTTTCTCTCCAGAAAACGAACAACCGCTTCAAGTTCGAAATGCCTCTTAGTTTAAAATTTGTTAGAAAATGTTTTGCCTGGCAAAACATTCATTGCAATCAATATTTGGACTTATCATTCATCTATCTTGTCGCTGCGCTTCTTACGCGGGGCCGTAGGCCTATATATGCTTTTGAAGGCAGCAAAACAACCTTCTGTCAAGATAGCCTCTTTATTATATATTTGACTTTGTTTTGTTTCGATCGCAAACATTTCCTACCTTGCTGCTGGTGTGCCGATCTTTGCTATCGCTTTCCATGTAGGCACCTCTCATTGCCTGGGCTTGATTCTGATGTATGGTGGGTGAGCTATGGCTGCTTTGATGAGTTGAGGAAGAGTCAGGGGTAACAAAGCGATCATGAGTCTGATAGCTGTTGATGTTTCGCGTTCCGACATCCCCATTTGAGAAGTTGACGGGATATCCGTGCTCTAACGAATAACGGAAACGAAAGTACTGTAAGTAATGGCGCTGCAAACGAAAATTTTACGAACAAGAGCTAAAGGTAATGTAAACCGTGCTCTTTGCATCAAACGCAGTTTGATACTCAATAAATGGAAAAATGAACAACTGGCTTTACATTTTCGCAGCACAAACAACTACATCCCCAAAATCAAAAATTTCACTTAAAACCATTTTGTGTGTATTTCCTTGGCGCGTTGAGCAATATCTGAAATCACTGTCAAGATAATTTCAAACTGCTACGTATTTCGGAAATAAGGACGTTATAAAACAATGGTATGTCATTTCCAAGCACGTTTAAAGTTCTGTATGTGTCTAAATATAATTATTAAATGCTACAGATTTTTGAACGCACATCTCAACGTTTTGTCCATATACCTCAACAAAGCTCAAGAAAATGTTTTCTTAAATCCTTATTGCACAAATAGTGTATATCATTGCATCGCAGTTTAGGCAGCATTTGAATTAAAACTGTTTCTACATTGCCAAGGGCAGTAAGGTATTGTTTCAACTTTGAAACAGTCACTTACTGAGGTATTTCGCAAGCAAGTTAAATACTTTCAGAGAGAAAGTTAGGTAAGGACTAAAGTATAAAAGATTTACGATGTTTGATCAAAATAGTTAACTTAAGCATTACAGCATTTAATACCAGATGGCATTATCAGCAATGGTACATTTTACAATGATTTTCCCGGACAGTCTCAGAGAGAGAGAGAGAAAGCTCCTTTCCAGCCTGAGGTTTGTTTGCCGTGTTGTTTTTGCAACGGTACGTAGCAAATATTTTCTTATTAAACTATTCCAATTCGGAAAATAGCTCTGCAAAACACGGTAACTGCAGCGCCCACTTTTCCCACCTTTTGACATCACATTGGCTGCAGCTGAGTTTTTGCCAAATGCCATCCAGTGATCTACTGAGAAACTTTCGCCAACGTTTCTCAGGTCGTGCATTTTGGAGTTTATTATCGTTTCATATCACTCAGCTTTTAAACAGAAACAATACTGACGGCCATTGCGCAATAAGGAAGCCAACTGTCAGTGTAAATCAAAACAAATGAAACCACAATGGCAGAATAGCTGATTAAAGGTAAATACAAGTGCCACTGTGTCACAGGATTGGTGGAGGACCATGGTGGTCATCTTATCAACCAATCTCGTTTATCAGTTTATGTGTAGTGTTAAGAAAACAGTAGTTGGTGAGATTTTTCATGTGTAGTGTTAAGAAAACAATAGTTGGAGTGAGATTGCAAATACAGTGTACCAACAGTTGAACCAAATTTCATTGTTGGCGCAAAAATTCTTAAGTACAAGGCGTGTGCTGTAATTTAAATCCTTTTCTGATACCTCAAGCAACATTTAATCGATCCATCAACTAGCAACGCTGTCTTTTCCGCGGTCTTGCTCTCGATACAAGGGCTTCATTAATGAAAACGCGACAGTTTTGTTAGTGACACCACGTAAGAAAAGCACATGCGTCAATTTGAAAAACCGTCAAGTTTCGCATTTAAAAGTTTTTTTGCAAACACTTTAAATATGACGTCGCACGATTTCGAACTAATGTTTGTTGTGCTGACGCGCGGTGATGAACAGCGACGTCATAACGCAAGACGCGCAAAACAATGACGGAGGGCAACGCAGGCGCAGATCACCGTCGAAAATAACTAACTGCTTTCTTCTCGAGACTTGACCCAACAGCAGTCTGGCATACCTCTGGCAAAAAAAGGAAGGCGAAACAGAGCAGAGATTATTATTTTTCACCCGCGATGCTATTTTAAATCAAATTTTCTTGTCGTGTACGACCATGATTTGTCCACTGCTTGAGCGACGGCCGCTGTTTTGATGGCGAGGTGATCCACTTAATTGAGTCTACCTAACCGAGTTCTTGTGTTGCGGTCGGCAGTCCGGCACAATGATGGAATGGCAAAGCAGTACAGGTAGATCACTCGGACGCCGCGCCAGTCAATTTGAAGCGATTAGTTCGAAAGCGTTTCAAACGAGAACGAGCACTGTTCTTTTCGGGCCCGGGATCGCCGTGATGCAACACCCCCCCGTTCAAAACCTGCCTACGCAAATTCTGCGCCGATGAAAACCGCTTGACGTTGATCGAATAGCGTTGCAAATATAAAGTGTGAGCTGAAACGTGGCGAAAAAATCTGGTAGTACAGGTCGTTGTTTGACCGTTTGCCGAACTTAAGACCTTCGTCGTCTTAAGGAAAACATTTTGCTTTGTTTACAGTCAGTAAAGTTTTGTCTTGACCAACAATGCTTAACATCATTCTTGTATTTCCAACACTGCACAAATAAATTTTTTTTATACGAAACTTTCTACGGGGATTGATAGCTGTTCATTTAATGTACCAATGAAAAGCTCAATCTTTTCCAAAAAAGTAAACCACTCGCTAAGCAAAACCGCAAATTATCAAACTTTTGACTGAAAACGTAAAATTTTCAAATGGAGTAGTCTATTTGACCTTAGATTTTCAGTGACAAATTTTAGAGAAAAATTAGTGATTTTGGGTGGATGCGTGCTGCCATCCGGAACGGAAAAAAAAGGTTTCAGAGACGCGTTGGCTAACGCGAATTTACGACGAAATTCAGTCTGGCACCGGCCTAACACAACTGTTTTTGGTAACTTACGGGTTACTTTTGTTGTATCGTAGAGATTATTTGCTTTTCTAGGCTGACAACGTTTACCGGCTAACATTCGAAAATATTAGCTGGTTGCATTTTTTCTTTGAAGTTATTTTGTTTAGACAGGCACAGCTCAGCAGTGTTTAGGTTGCAGCAGAAAAGGCCGGTTCATTAAAAGCCCTGTGACGAGCAGTTTGCTATTCCTAAACATCTCACACGGTTAATTAAGAAGGCAAACATATTTACCGTACGGGTCGTTTTCGTGATCTTTAAAATCGATATAAGCGCTCAATGCGAAAGCCCAGGTCGGTCGGTTGATACGTTTTGGGGGGAAAATCCTGAAGACTAATGTCTCAGGTGCGCGGATTACGAAAATTAACCGACAGAAGACAATAAATCATCGGACCCACGTGCTTATAAAATAACCAGGCATCAACGTCACTGCCCAGGGATCGAGATTAGATGTCCCCACAACTTACCCGCCCTGACACCCACTCACTACACTAACTTTTCAATTTCTTTTCTGGGAGAAAATACGCCAGGTGATATGGCTGGTGAAGGAAACATTTCATCTGTCGATTTTAGCACCGGACTGTCTAAGGCTCATCAACGCGTTGCTTTTGTGCTTGAAGCGCGTTCCCATCGCTACCCTGTGTATAGTCGACACAGTCAGGCCTGTGATTCAACAATTCTGTCCAATTACGCGTCGCGGAAAGATCTCGGCCAGCACTGAAATGCACGTCACCTGATACCCTAACAACCAAAGACCTATCCGGAATGCCGGGGCGCATGCTCGGACCGACCTTTCATCCGCAGGCAATTTTCGGTGCCGTCCGCCAGCAATTGGGGCCGTTTACCCCATCCGTGCTCTTTGTTGCCTCGATGCGAACGTAAAGAATAAACCAGTCGCTTGTAGCGCAAAACGCCAGAACCCGCGTGAACCGAATTTTCTCTCCCGAAATTGCTTCGGAAATTCGCTCCTGTGCGACTTTCACGCGCTGCGATAAAATTTTCAAGAGAGCATCCGGCCTCATCTTGACGTCTGTTTCTCACGCGCCGCTTTTGCTTTAAACTTGAAGGAAAATCCATAGGACATCGTGCGTCACTTAAGAATTCGATCTGCCGAGTGTGAGGAAAAGTACTAGAAAATGGCAGTTAAGATAATGCGAAGCTAAATTGAGTTTTTGGTCTGATGACATCAAATGCGTGACAACACGAGGTCATTTTGTTGATTCCCTGCATCACAGCCGTCCTACTATTGGTACATCAAATGTTTTAAATTGAAAGTGAACTATTCAGACCAGGTACCGCACCAAATAGGGTGGCAAATGGGAGCGAATCGAGCAACTGCTTGCCATAAGATGGATGTACCCTGGTAAAGAACAAAATGTTTCCAATCATAGAAGGTTTTCAATATAATCTTTGAGACTGTCAACCAATCTAAGAAGCCAGTTCCTCACACACATGATTTTCGGCAGGTCGAAACTCTGAAGCCTCAAAACAGACACATGCAGTAAAGAATTGAAATCAGAATTGTACAGCTTACAGTGTCATCGATTTGTTATTCAAAAAGTTTTTGGTGTCGCGTTATGACAAGAAAATAGCAATATTAACAAAACGTATATTGTCCTTTCAAATTTTCAAAATTTTTGAGAGAGTGTATATTTTTGCCCAAAATACAACTAGTTTTCGTAATGTCAAAAGAAAACAAAATTTTGTAAGCATTGGACGGAGGATTACAAAATAATTTTTCGTTATGTTAATGAAAGCACACACCGAACCTGCAAAGAACAGGGCATCTTTTTCAAAACGTAAACACAAAGATCGCTCGACGTATAAATAGCCCGTGAATGTTTTCAAATCAACTAAGGTAATAATAACAAATGTCCTTATCCCTTAGAATACTGTTTAGGATTGTCAACGTAGTGTTTGCTTGTATTTTTGTTTTGTTATGTTTTGGTTTCCAAAATATGAAACGGTGCCATATCACTGCTAATATGTATTTCTGTTATGTACGTTCGATATCTGTTGCAAATCCTTTTTTCAACAATTGACCACGTTGGCTTCATGACTGACAGTGTTCATGTTGTTGTATTTACGTTGCAGATGTATAGCGCACTAAACTGGATCAGTCTTTCAATTTTGTTCATATTTTGTGATATTTATTACACGTTCGTTTAGTCCTGATTCAAGCCTTGCCGAGCTGGCATCTTTTCATTCAATCCAAAATGTAGGAAGCACCTTTGCATTGATGTGCAAAACATTGGTTTAACATTTCAAGGAATCTTGTTAAACAGAGTTAAATTTTTTTCATATTATTTTTATTTTTTACAACTCTCTATTTTCATATTTGTTTGACATCTGCATTAGTTGCATTCTTGTACCCAAAAAATAAAGCTTCATCTATCAACGCATACTTTTTACTCAGAAAGTTAACAGAACGTCATTCGAAGTTTTATGACTGCCACTTTGCAAGCACAATTACTACGTGAATTTGTGGCATACCGACAAACCGGTATGTCACGCTGTCTTTAATGGTGTTTGTTTTCTGATGTAGTTTTTATAAAAAGCATGATTTATTTCCCCATATTTATAAATCAATGCAGGAAATCAATAACAACTTGCTGTTTTCCAAGCAATAGAAAATTTGCAACCTTGGTCTACTCAAACGATTGCCTTAAACTGAATTTTTAATTCTACCACCAAGCGGAAATTTTGAAATTAGAAACGGATAAATAGTATGAATCTGGCATGAACTTTTCTCAAAACTATTCACAGAATTCCGATTTTTTTTCTATTATAAAGTATTTTTGCTCTGCAAGAATATTGCATAATTCAAAACAAAAAAATGATGTTTCGTAATTCTGGCAGAACCGGAATATATCATTTTAACGGCGCTCAAAGTTTTGAAACTGTTGGACACAGCTGTGGTTGGTTCCTAAGTAAAATTACCTTAATACAAACGTGCTTTGTGACAAATTGTGTCGATGCTGATCAGTAAAAAAATGCTCAAACGCTTTATTGAGACACAAGCGACATGCAGTTTGCTTCTTGGAACCTCAACGATTGGATATTCTTATCGCAAAGGCTTTACAACGCCAGCAAACCCAACTGATCTGCGAACTGTCCTTATACGGCCCCTAACAGACAAGGCTTGTTTTATCCAAATGCACGTCACTACAGTCACAACGGCAGGCATTTGTGCGATGGTAGCAGGTTCTACCGTGTAGTAGAGTCACCTTGCTCACAAGGTAATGAGACTCCTGTAACCAATTTAGCAGCTTGAACAAACGTATTAATTGGTCTGAGCTTCCAAACGCTGAGCTGGATGAGTCATGCATTAGCAGATATTTGAAATAATTTCATTCAATTTTGGCAGCCGACGCAGCGGTTTTTCAAAAAGCAGCCGCAGAAAACTGCAAAATGTCGCTTAAATTACGCACAACGTGATGGGGAGCATCAACTTCTCTTGGCAGGTAGGGTGACTAAGATGACGGATGAATGGCGTTTGGCCTCTGTTTCAGCGGCACACATCAAATGCTTGAGCTTTGATATGACTGCTGTCACTGTCGACCTACGCTGTGACTGTTCAAGCAGCGATGCCTTCACAAACGGGGATTTTCGCACATTTTGGGATGTAGTTCAGCAAGGAAAAGGTGCAACCCCCGACTAGAGGACAAGGTTTGTATATGTGAGCCTTGCTATAGAAATCGAGCGCGATGTCAAATAACGCAGCTCTTAAAGCTTGGGATAAGCACAGGAGTCTTGCAAAGGAGTAACCTTGACATGATGTTTGTTACGAGACAACACAGATTTACGACAACATTTCAAACGACTTTTTTATAACCATTTCCAGAGTGTTGTTCCGGTCTCGAAAACATTTAACATTCAAAACTTTCGTGTATGATCTCTTGCTGTGCGAAAAAAACTAAAAGAAAAAAAGGAATCTCCTGTATATTCTGCATCCATCACTGCTTGGTGTCCATTCCTTTCTAAGTGATTTGGCAAATAAACAGTAGCAAACAGTACACAAAAGATCGCGGCCATCACTGAAATGCACGTCATCTGATACCCTAACAGCCAAACAATATAAAGACCGCAGCAAACTGTACCGTTGGAATGCGTGTACATCTGCATTGCGTGCATCGCTCCAGGCGAGTTGATGTGCGGGTGCTTTGGGTATGGGTACATTGATTCGTTGTTTCCTGCTGCGTGAATAGCTGGCGGTGGTGGAAGGGTATTCGGAGCATGCAGGCCCAAGATGCCATTGATTGTGTATGAGTTGCGCACGTCTGGATCAACCATGACTTGAGCATGGACACTGGCAGAGTTCATTCCTGCAAAAAGCAGACTTCCTTCAGACACACGTTGATCATGTTCTATTTTATGTCTTAGAACCGTTAATCGCGTCAGGTGTTACTTGCATCAAATACCCAAACACTGAAACGTCGCTTATCATAAACAGGCATGATGTAGTCACGGTCGTAGCAAACGAAATTTATTGAGAGACACAAAATGGATGCTCAGCAAGATGCTCTTTACCCACTACACAGGTTTCTGCCCAGTGTAACCTTTTACAACAAGCGATTTACTGTATATTGAATTTTAGTCCGAAAATTTACTATTTTCCTCAAGATTTTTCGCTTGTTTCTGTTCTAATCCCGAACCCAAACGACCAAAAAATGGCCACCCGCATACTTTTCCCTAAAAGTAAGAAATCCTGCCAAACATCAATTCGCACATTCTCATCATCATTGAATTAACTTGTCTTGGTTTTATCCGAGTTTGCGAAAGTTTTGCACAAGGCACGATTTCTGAATATTTTAGGAGGTATCCTATCCCAACGTCCAGCCGCGTACTGCTACCGATCGTGTGTGTGGTGATGTATTGTAATCAGCTTTATTTTCTCATTCAACCGGAACATTTTTAGCGCGAGTCGACAGAACCCGTCCATGAGAACAAACTTAGAACGAATTGTGACCAGCAATGCGTGACAGAACAAGAGATTTTGAGAAAATTATACGTTCAGTGCGGAAGATGCTTATAGCTTCATCTTCATTTGCTTCAACAAAACTCGACATTTTTGTTGCGCTACACAAAGGATAACCGACGCAGCTTTTCTATCCCTTGGGCCCCAGCTGCGGTTTTCGCTGTGATGGTGGACTGCTCCGATACTTGCACTTACCAAGGTTGGGCTGAGTCATTCCAACCACATGAGCAAGCTGGTGGTGATTCTTTGCATTTTCTGCCGCTTTGTTCCTGACAATTCTGGAACAATTTATCACGTGATTAGAGACTTACACGAAATCGGTTAGATATAGAATGCTTCCATTATCGCTTAAATTTATGTACAGCAACTGACCGCAAGCGTTTTGCACTAGGCACAACCAATCAATTTCTCCCTTCTGCTGCGTTGGGTCACCTTGAATAATTTCAGTTATGAGAAATGGTGAGCACTATGCATTAACATTTTTTTACAATGGACGACATTCTTTACTCATACATCAAGACCCAGAGATAACTTTTGTCGATAAAGTGATACACGTGATACTTCTAAAGAAACAGGCTTGCAGCAGTATTTCATCCTGTACGGAGAGCTTATCAGAATCAGACAGTAAGAGTACATTTCTTTAAAATCGCGAATTTCCGTGCCCACGTATGATTTTATACGTTCGCATAGACCCACCTATTCTACCTTCATATTGTCAGAGGACCTGCTGGAAAAGGTGGTCATTACTTCGAGGTCTGCGACCTTTATGTCGATGTGACACAATCTCAGTGGCGAGATTCTACACATTCTCTATAAACGTACGTTACCTGTTGCGACGGCATTGTTACTTTCATGTCATGCTACGTAGATATCTCGAGAAACTGGCGCCTCGACCAGCCAAGCTGCGCTTGCAAAGCAGCTATCTGTGCACGCTTTGTTTTGATCCTGTCATGACTGTTTCGTTTTAACTGGTCGGCGCAAACAAAAGAATTTCCTGTTCGCTTGTACCCAAGTTTTTTCTCGAGAGGCAGTTGATTTTTGCCTGAATTATCATCACAAAATCATGTTCTCGCATTTGACTGCTTAGCCGTAAGAACTTGCCATGGGTGTTTGAACAGTGTTCACGATTTGTTACGGCTTCTGCCCAGAAAAGTATTTGCCACCGCAGCAGAAGACATGCGAGGCCTTTGCTGTGATGCGAAACAACAGGAAGTACGTCATGTTGCCATTAAAACGTTTCTAATTTTTTACATCTGGATGATCAAGCAAACACTATTTTTCCAAATTTACGTAACTTTCAAGGAGAATCAAATTTTTAAACATTTACAAGTCATAGCAACCTTTAGGGCTCACATGACCAAGTTTTTTTTGGGACACATTGCCAACGGGTTATGTCTATGTGTTTGAATATGTGTCCAGAAAACTAATCTAACAACAACGACCTATCCCCGAGAAGCAGACCGTAATAACGTGGCGAAATCCTGGAGCTTATTGGTCTGACCCAAAGTACGGGATTTAGCATCATTTTCGGATGACGCAAGCATTTAGTTAAAACTTTATTTCAAAACTTGGGTGGCCAGACTTGCTGAAAAATCCTTATGTGTACGTTGCACTCTTCTCCAGATTACGAAGAATTCTACCAAATGCCAACCGGTTTTAACTTAAAAGCAGTTGTTTAAAATGTTTTTATTCGGCCATACGATATCAATGAGTTGTTGCTTTGAACGTATGAATTTAAACCTATCGAAATAACACAGTTATTTTCAAAGATTCGGTATCTTTGTGAGTCACATGCAGGAAAGTAGCGTCCATAGATTTGCGAATCCCAACCCAGTTACATCAAACAGTTTATCGGCATTCCGCGGGTGGTTGTGCTGTTTAATGTTTCAAAACTTGAGGATATAACGTACTTTTGTTACAACGAGTCTCATTAGGGAAACATACGTTTTTCGCTGACTGTAAGCTTTGTTAATCAAACTTGTATTGTCAAAACAGACGTGTTATTTTCAGCAAGTAAAACATGGTTTACTTTGCGTGAGATGTTATGATAGTTCCGTGATCCTTGCAATTTCTAACAGTAATTTTTTTCAAGTTTTGGAATGTGCTTTTATTGTGACTTTGTCCACGAAGTGTTTCTGTCATTTCGTACTGGTGATTTAGTGGATCTGCCAGTCTTTTCTGCCTTCAGATTCAGATAGTAGAACTTGTGTGTTCCCAAGGTTATCTAACAGCGCAGAATAAAAAACTGCCTGCACGAAACGTCCTTCATAAAACAACATTTGTGTGAAAACAAGTTTCAACTCTCGCATTCGTCTTAATTAACTCGGTGTTCGGACTCGATCCTTTGTGAGTCGTTCACAGCATGCGTCGAAACGCGAGTGACAGAAAAGATTAAGCAAATCCGACCAGATAACGTTGGTTAAGACGCGGTTTGGAAGAGGAACGAATGCCAATTCTCTCACAAAACAAGCTTACCGTACAGATTTAACTGATTGCTTACGCAAATACAACTCGTCTGCACATGGCTGATTGCAGTAATACTCGACCAAGCAAAATAACATGATGTGTGCATGGATGCGATGNATCTGATACCACAACTTCTGCAAGGNAAGAAGCAGCAACNCGTTCAAAATCGACGCAAGATAAAAAATACTATTTCCTCACCTGTTGATTGAACTAACGCTTGGAACGTTGTCTTGATCGCAGATCGCTTCGCTCAACAGTCTATCCCTTATCTCCCAGGCAAACATGGTTGGGTTTTGGCGTTTATAGTCACAAATCTTTTCTACGACTTTAGGTGTGGCAACTTTGGGCTTGCTGCCTCCGATAACACCAGGCCTTATGCTCCCTGTCTCGTAATACCTGTAAACAAAGTAAAATACAAGCTGTGCCAAGAGTGTTTACAAAACAAGCCTAGAGCGTTGATTCAGCTTATGAAAAAGGTATTCACCCAAGAGTAGACGTTTCAACAAATTCATTTTACTTTATGTCATCTGCTAGAAAAAAATTTGTCCAGCTACGTCTGTTAGGCTGAAAACCAAAGCTGGAGTGGCAATTTCTCATCAAAACTACAGCATTTCATATCCCACCAAAGCAATCGATATAATTGACACAAGAAATGGACGGCATGGAAAAGCGAATACATACTCCGATACACAATCAATCGCGGTTTAGGAAAATCTAAAATCTTCTTCAGATCAGTTTTGATCACTTGTACAGCCGTTTATAAAAATCCATGCATATCGTATTACTTGGTTTGATATCGAATGAGCTGCTTCTGAGTTTTCCCCTAAGAATGTTTTCATCGGTGGTGTGAAGCAATTTGGTGCATTCATACTTTTTCCAAAAAATATAATCGTCATTTCTGCATTAACTGCCAACCAGGTTTTTCTGTTGAGGTATACGGCAGGTAGATGCTGTCTCTGAATGTCAAGCATGCTCTGTAGCGCCCCTCGTGCCATGTCGAAGCTCCAATGCTTACCTTGCCAAAATTTTGCTGACGCAACCATGCGAGACTCGCAGTTGTCTCGCTATGTCGCACGGGCGCACGCCATGATGAGCTTGATCTACTATCTGCTGCCTAATCTGGTCCGGGAGCGGTCGTCCGTTAACGTAAACTCCTCCGAGCTGGTTGATTCCTCCGTGACCTACACGAAAAATAGGGCCTTGGAATTTTTTGCGTGCTGCTTTTGCACAAGACCTTGCTTCCATTACTGGGGTTTATCCGGTAAGAAGGAGCATTGTAGGCCAAAGACTGACACTGATAATTTTTTTCGAAATGCCTCACTTCTTTTCTGACATCCCCGGTTTGCCTCACCACCATAACGCGGCATAAAACCGTTGGTACATGCAGTGGCGTAGTGCCAGAAACAGAAGTGAGCAACGCTGTGTTAAAACAGAGCATGAAAATTTTTATCAAAAATTTTGCAAAAATAAAACTGTTGTAACTTTGGCACCACTCCTGAATCGTAAAAGAACTTCGCTGCTCGCTTTAAAAAAACTGAGGAGACGCGTTCCTTGCAACTACACCACCGGATACAAGACGTTAAAGGAAAACACAAGGCCATGTTTTAAGCCAACTTACTGTTGTTAGAAAGACCACAAAATACTAGAATTTTTTGCAGCATCAAAAGAAAGATCGCCTCAAGGTTGCTTTATATCAAAAAAGTATACACATGCTTTAAAGCCTGATTTCAGCTACCAAACGAATAGTGATATCATGCTCTACGACAATTGGTTTCTCAATAGTGATGGATTTTCATCAATAAATTAACTTTTATATTCAGTTCACAGAAGTCTGCTGTTAATGTCATATTGTCACATCGCCACTTTAACTTTCTAAACTTCAGACAGAGCAGGCAGCAACAGATACTCAAAAAATGCCTTAAATGAAAACAAAACGGTTGAAAGGCATATCCGTGTAATATCTGATCCTGGTCATTCTACGAATCATTCTCACGTTTTGGCCTAGAATTTCATCTTCATTTCTGCTTTGAAAAAATGTGTCATTCATCTCCCTTTGTACCGATCAGGTGTTAGGAGTGATTTGCACTGTGTAGTTGTGTTTTGAACGAAGAAAAAAATGTACATGCAAGTGAGTTTTTGAGTATATCGACGTGACAAACTGTTTTTGATTTTTGGATCTTGGAGCAAACCGACGGTTTAAGGCAAACCATATTTATTATACCCAAGACGCATCCACTGAACAAAACAGGATGGCACTTAGACTGGTTTTGACTACGACGAAGGCCGACTCAAAATGGCGGAGAATCCGCTTGAGAAATATTCATAACACAGTGCGAGGATTAGATGAACATGCTGTTGATATTCAAGCTTTAGACAAAACGCTAATACTTTGAAGAACAAAATGTAGTTTGTTTAATAAAACATAGGATAATATACCAGCCGTAAATTGCGTTGCATTGTAGTATATGAAGTTAAATGGCAAAAGCAGTAGGAGACCTTTCTGGTTGACAACATTGACATCATTTTTACAATTCTTCTCAATCAAAGTAAAAAGAGTGTGGAAAAGAGAATACACTGTGCCCAAGTTTGTCTTGCATATGCGTTGTCTCAAAAGCCACTGCAAGATGCTACTCTGTTAAATGATTTCATTATGAAATGCTCCCTAACGAAGTATTCGAACTCTTGATCGCTGGTAAGCAAGATAGTATGCAAGATAGCTATGCTGTACGTTTAACGTGTGAGGAACAACATAGTTTTTTGCCTTTCTATTTCAAGGACGTACATTTGAGAAAGGAACTTACAGTGAAAAAATGCAGCTAGCTGTAAGACTTCATAAGATAGGTATGCTGATATAGTCTATCATAAAAATTTTAATCTCAGTAATTAATTCAGATGTGTGGTAACAAAAACAGCCTCTTGCTCGCTGTTCTGTAAACTAAACGTAAATGTAAAGGCTAGAGAAACAAGCGCGTTTGTGTAGGAACTTTAAAGACACGCACGTTTATTTACCTTTATTGACAAACTGTTCAAACGATTCAAGACAATTCTAAGAATGAGTAAGATTGTGAGCCAGCAGTTAGTCATGTATGGACTCCTTCAGATTCTCCCACGCTGTCTCCTCAGCCAGGTTATCGAGAGGTGACAAGCCGTGAAAAGCGCTCGTGCGTTCTGCAATGCTCAATTTAATTTCCACAAACAAGAAGCACCAGGTTCAAAGACGCTGGCCAGGACAGAGACAAAAATCCGCTGAGCCACGTAAACATACAAAGCGAAAAAACATCCAATTTAGTGAAAGCTACCGCCTTCCACACAAACGCGTGGCCGTTTTCCGCTACACGCTAGCGCGAGTTTGCCAGTTTCAGTTGGATGGACATGGAGTCAGCAATGGACAACTACTCACAAGCTGTAAGCGAATTCCTGAATCAACGAATTGTTTTCTTTCCGGTTAAGTGCTGCCGTTGATCATAAAGTAAGCAAGCGTGGAAAGGTAGCAGAAGGCAAGGGACTACAGTCACTCAGCCAGGAAAATACAGTGACCATTGTCACCAGCGTTGTGCGCTGGACATCTATCATCACGTTTCTCGTTCCCGATGGAGCTGGTGCACAGGACTGCCACCCGGGTCTCATAATGTGGTAATCACAGGCATAAAAGCATGACGGATTAAGTAGAAAATTTGACCGATGGCAGTGATAACAAAAGACAACCCCTTTGCATCTTGCGCCTCATACCTTGCACACGCATGCCGAAACGGTCCCAACTCTATAGAGCGATGATGTGGCAACAATGGATAGTTCACGTCGTCGCGGTGATCGACGTCTAGCCCTGTTTTCCATGCCGATACATTTGAGTAAGTTCGCTGAATTTACATGGTGCCCAACGGCGAACGCATGCCCCGGGATATAGCTGCTTGTTAGTGTGGAACTCGAACAATGGGTGTGTGGGACTCATTTATATCAAATTGAAGATTTGATATATTACACTTGGAGAAAGACGAACA
>JGI24022J15233_10004010_pt1 | contig 14973 bp, 5 predicted proteins | sample Ectturendosymbi2_FD_15233 | JGI IMG/M metagenome (IMG submission 15233)
TTTTGAAAAAACAAGACACAGTCTTGTGTCTTTTTTCAGTGTTTATACCTGAAATATTCTGTTGAAATGACTGAGCCCAGTAGCATCACTGGGAATGAGTGATGCCTAGTTCAATTTGTAGTGGCAGACTGGAAGTGCAAATATTGGTTCCAGACTGCTACTGCAATTAATCGTGGTATCTTTCACCAAACATCATCATCGCCGTTTTGTTTTAGCTGCTTGTGAGAAAGCTTACGCTTGAGGACTGAAGCAAATGCAACTTGCCACTGACTACTCGCTGCACAGTCAAACTGTCAGCGTCGCTGGCCTTTTTCTTGATTTAACATGGTCCGATAATAATCGAAGCTAATAATAGAAGGCAGTCAATGCTCTTTCTTGCATCATCAAACATGTAATGTCAAAGTGTCAGTCTCAATTTGAAGAAATATGTGACTTCTAGACTAACACAAGTAGACTACACAGGTTTTTTTGGTGTAACCACAATATTTAGTAAAGTTCTGAAGGGCAATGCAAAAGTTTAGTGCCACCCGGTGGCTAAAAATTAGTAATAATGGACGGCAAATTTTTACAACTGTGCAGCAGTTTTGCCGCCCAGTTCATACTTATTTTAGGCCATGAAACCTGGTGTCATATTGTCTTTCTATATTATATTTTTTGAAGTCCGAAAGTGCTGCGTTGCATGTGAAGCAAATTGGCTTATTTTAACATGCATGAGAAAGTATTGACCCACCCACATTTCTTGAAATTCTCTACTAATATCGCAAACTTTTGTTTTTTGACTTGCTGTTGCCATTATCAGAAGCAACTTAATCAAAACATTTAGAAATCACCACAAACAGCATGTAAGTTTAAAACCTCCCCTGTGCAAAAGTAATGTGAACAATAGTAATAGAATGGTCTCGAGCTGATGCCTGCGCAGTAGGCAAGATACATACTCTGACAAGGTGGTAGTTTCTGATTCTTGCCGGTGAAAAGATTCCTTTGACAGACAGCGTTCGTAGAAGTAGTTTATCAACTACGTGTCATTTAGTTCAAAGCGATTTCACTTCTAGCTGGTGAGCTATTTGCTGTTGCAACTCACAGCAATCAAGCGTGACCTAAACACCTTGTAAAAAGTACCGTGGGTTACCTTACCTGTGTTGCGATCGGAAATCCCGAGCGGCATGTGCGCAAGCTTCGCACCGTGGCAGCAAGCTAAAATAGAGATCATGCTTGCAATCTCTCTTACTATTGCTTGCTCGCGCTACATGTATTATGGTGTTATTCTTCACGCACATCCCGTTCATGGTGAATCACACAATCAACACAACACCACTGGAGAGGTTGCAACAACATCCCCTCCTTTTTACAAGGAACCACACCGATCGCACGTTCTTTGTGTGAAGGCCTGAACTCGTCACCACCCCCACATCCTGGTCACAGCACCATTTTGTTGCGATCGGAAATCCCGAGCGGCATGTGCGCAAAGCTTTGCACCGTGGCAGCAAGCAACAATAGAGATCATGCTCGCAATCTCTCTTACTATTGCTTGCTCGCGCTACATGTATTGTGGTGTTATTCTTCATGCACATCCCATTCGTGGTGCATCACACAATCAACGCAACCCCACCAGAGAGGTTGCAACACCTGATGTGTGATGATACGTTCCAGATGCAGTTTTCATTGTGTCTATATCATTGTACACCACACGTTCACTGTCAGACTTTCTTGAAGAAAATTCTGAAGAATTTGAGAAGCAAATATTGCTGATCTATGCATTTTTATTAAATAAACAGAATGTGTGCCTAGGTGTTTACAACAAACAGACAGTCAGAGATGTTCATTGTGTGATGCTGCACTACAGTTGTATCATTGAAGTTCATAATTAATTGAACAGTGAGTGATTTTTGGAAATAGAGAAGTGGCATCTAAAACGTTCATCTATTTAAAGAGAATGCCACATGCCCCGCAAGACTGTGTTTCACATTGCTAAGAAAATAAGAAACTACTAGTTAGTGTTGTCGACTGCTGAAGTCTAAGTAGGCGAAGCAATGGTTTTGGAGTTGTTAGACCTATCATCTCAAAGATGTTTGACATGCCAGCAGTACAGATAGCCAGATTGCGCAGTAGTCTCAGAATGCTGTCTTGGGGTTTTTTATTGCACTTGTGATATTTCTGAAGAACTTTATTTCATATGGTTTTTGCAGATCAAAGAAGCAATATAATACCACTATCTGTTTACCTTGCGTTTTTTATCCTGATGATGCCAACATTCAATTCTATCGTGTCGAAGGCCCTCACAACAAAACTAAATGTGACAAAGCCATCGTGTCTTGTGAACCTGGAATGATTCGCACTCCTGGCAGTACTGCTCTTCCTGCTACGTAAGCATTTTGTTTGCTTGTATTATTTTTATAAACTGTTCTACAGTATGCGACTGCTGGGTAGAAATAATGAAAAGCTTATGTTTTGTAGCTTTCACAATTTACCTGATGTTCTGATTTCATATAAAATCAACTGGGCTATGCAAATTTTAATTCTAGACGTGTTTTGACAGTATAAACTACTGAAATAAAAATAAGGAAAAGGTTTCCAGTATATTTTCTGGTCGTAGCTTTACAATTGAAACACAAAAGCCGAAGCAATTGATATGTTCACAAAAAACCCAGTTTGGTTGGTCAGAGCATCTGTCGTGTGTTTTTTCCCAAAATAGAGACTTGGGCTCAAATCTACGTCAAGTCGCCTTGTTAAACTATGCCCGGCACTGAAGTAGATACCATATGAAGCAACATCTTGGTTTTGAGCGTGTAGCCTGCAAGTATTGCATTTCACAATAATTATATGTGAACTTCCCGCCATTTTCGTTAGTTTATTGTGTTTGCAGATGTAGCTATGCAGTGCACACTGTGGTTGCTTCCTCAACCTCAAAAGGCATTGCCACGACCATGTTGACCCAAACTGCAACATCACTTGCGTCTGAAAAAACTGCAACATCGGTAGAAATTGACACGACAGGTTAGTGTTTCAAGTTGCTTATGAATCAAGATACAGAATATGCTTTTAATCAGTGTTTTTGTTTTTGATGAACTTATTTTTCGGAATAGTGCATTTTGTAGTGCTGCACAACACGAAGGTTTTTAAATGAAAGCATCGTGACTGACCAAGCTGCAAAATATGTCAACACTCAGTAGGAAAGGAGTGAAACGCTGAGTTATCACTGCTTCAGGAACGAATCACCTATTAGCTATCATTAAAGTATTTTTGAAAAGTTTTTCAATGAGTTAGAACCAGCGACACAAACTGACAAAAAAGGACCTTTAACATATTTCTTTTGAAGCCCGACGTGATGGTGTCGATGATGTTTTACAGAGGTTAGAAACATTGTAGCCCACTTAAGCTTGACATCTTAATCTTATTAATGTTGTTTAGAAAATTAAATAGAAAAAACACATAAACAGCTGTTCATTAATATATTGTCATCTTTTTTACCTGTTTTTGTTGGTCACAGACCAAAATGTTTTTGAAATGATCGAAAAAATTAAGTCATTTTGGTCAGATGTCTGAAAATATAGGCCAATGAACACAGTTACGGCGAGTTTTTATACAGCTGTAAGAGAAATGACTGAAATGTCTCAGTCATAGGTGTACGGGAGTGCATATTTTTGGGGATGCAAAATATTTTTGCCCAAATTTGATCTTGTTTTTCCCAAATAACATATAAACAACAACAAGTCTAAAACGTACCATTATAAACAGATCAAGGTGTCTGCATGCCTAGTTACCAATTACTGGGGTTCAAAGCCGTACGCCTTCAACTAGCAATCAATATTCTGCATAGTCACATGTGAACAATGGTAATATTTATTGGTTGAAAAAGGTTAGCTAATTACAGTAAATGTGTACTGAACACAGCATGCTGTAAAAATAGCAATATCAGACTGATACAGGCAAATACTGCAGCCTATACAATCAACTACCAAAGAATGTGTGAAAATGCACATGTCCAATGACAAATGACTTATAACCTCAGCAAGAATATTTTATAAACATNGCAGTGCTTAACTGGACTGCATTANNGAATTGTGCAGTGCAATAGATAGTACAGTTGTTATACTGTTCATGAAAACTTCACTTCACAGCATTAAATTGAAACATTAAAATTAGGCAGGATACAACATATGAAATTCATTGCATGAAACAAATGGAAAATATGAAAACTTAAACACTATGAAATCACACTTTAATTGCCACCACCAGAGGCGAATTTTCATTTTCGGGGGCCAAGGCTATTTTAAATTGGGGGCCCTTCTGGAAGGTTTGCGACGACTGATCTCATACAAATGAGCACTACACGTACTCGCTACATTCACTGAACAAGTTGTTCCAATTCATAACCATATCACTTTATTCTGAATTCCCTCGATATCAGGAACAAAAACAGTCATAATGAAGCTAATGAAAAAGCCAGCAATGAAGTTATGTGACAACACTCCCATTACATACTTACTGAGTTCTCTTGCAAGTGTTAAATTAAGAGCTGGCTCTGAGTAAAGCACCTATATTTCTTATGACACCTAACTGCCTGTTACTGTAGATAGTCGACGATCGACGAGGACTTTTGTCTACAAAATTGCTGAACATTTGTCATACTTAATCTTTCTAGCTAAAGCATGAAGAGCAAGACTTTGTAGCATATCCCCCCTCGAAACAAACCTGCTAAGAGTTTTATATTATTTATTATCAACTGTTAGAACTAAACGGAAGGAGCAATCGGACTCAAAACAACGTCAGTGACTGACGACGTCATTGACTGGCCCCTCCCAAACAAAATTCTTGGAGGTGCTAAAGGTAAACTGAGACTGGTCCTTTCATACCTCTGTGCCTCAATGACTAATAGTAAGTCAGGGCAGGTTGTGTGATCTAGCTTTGATTAGGAAAGGAGCATTTTTGTGTAATTTAACTGGAAAAGGCTGGATATATTATTGCTTCGATGAAATTGTATTTTTCGAACACAAGTGACACACCACTTGCATTGTGTTTTTTGAACACAAATGATATATGATAATTTACTGTACAATTCAAATTAAATGGGTTTCTTTTTAAATAAATTGTCGTTTGCAGTTGCAATATATTGTTTAATTTTTTTCAAAGATGTACAATTTTGTTAGGCAACGCTATGTAGGCCTATAAATTACAGGAACATTGTTATTTGAAGGTTTTGATATTCTTCATAATAAAAATGAATGAGTATAGAAGTATGTTATGGTCCTTACGGATAATTTATATTTTATTTGCTGAAAATTCGAAGCAAAAATAAATACAAATATTTTCCGTTTCAAAACATCTACTTTAATGTTTTAACTTTGGTGAAAATAGTGTCTATATACACGGGTGGCGGAACCTTTTTCAAAGTGGGAGGTCACACATGCACATTAAAAACTATAGAAAATTTTTGTGGTTTGAATTAGCAACTGTGACGTCACAAGCATTGAAATACTACGTCATTACCTATACACCATAAGAAGGTCTAAATAACACTATTTTAGACAAAACTACACCACTATGAAAATGTATCGGTGAACCACCTGAAATTCAAATAGGCTGTTACAGGGGCGACCCAGGTCATCAACGTCACTCAGGCTAATCATACGATTTATTCTAACTGACTGAATAAACCGTTCGATGCTTGTGTCACCAAAATTTCCATTTGCTTTCATTCTGTCTGGCATTATCGTTGCCCTGTGACGTTATGTTATGTAACAATAAATGAGAAATTCTCATGATAACTTCTCCATTGTCGAGTAACATACATCACAGAGCAATGATAACGCCACAGTGGTGGTTCTAAGGGGGGACCTGGTAGGCCATGGCCCCTCCCAGATTTTTTGCTGGCCCCCTGCTTGGCCCCACAGTTTTTGCTTAATTTTACGTTCAAGTTCGTTTGATTGACATATAGGCTACAGCAGCAGGTAACTCTCAGCCAGCTAAATTTTAAGCGATTTGTAACACTTTCTGGCGACGGTTCTGACGGTATTCACAAGCTTATGTTGGGTTTGATAGGTTTAATCATAGCCAATCAATCTTCATTACAGTGGAAAATCACCATACAGGAGAGATATTTATGTTGGCTCCCCTACTTTTGTCCTTGAACCTGCAGTGCCCCTCACTTTTTTCATTCTAGAATCGTCATTGTAATGCCAGTAAGTCATCCGCTTACTAGGCTCATTCATATTAGTCCGAATTGTTGGGCAATTTATCATTCGTTTGAACTTACTTTCGAAATGGGAACTGTCCATTTGGTTGAACTTCAAATCCAATGTTCTGTACAAATCCATTGCTTCAAAAAAGCATTAACTCCAAAATGAAATGTGTTTCAAAAAATACTTAGCTGCATAGGACAGCTCGGACTCTAATGAATGAGCCTGAGTAAAACGTGAGCGAACAAAGTCGTGAGAGCGCCTACTATGAATGATATTGTTTTATTCAGGTCACCTGCAACATGAACGCAAAAGGCCAGACATAGAACAAAAATATATGAACAGTGACAAGGCACAAAGAAAAGAAGCCGAGTTAACAACTTATTGAAGTTGGACCATGGGTGGTGGAACAAACATACAAAGCAAGCAAACATGCGTTCTCTGACATAAATTGTAATTGAAAACTTGGGCAAAGCCCGAGGAGCCCGTGTGCTGGAGTAGCCACTGGGCTGTAAAAACCCCAAGAACACAGCTTAAAAANCAGGCAAAGATAACAAAGCATTGATACCTGTCTTAGCACATTCAAAATCACAACTTTTCTTCATCTTGAACACAAAAGTATCATGACTGAATACTCATTCTACAACTGCATTAGATAACGGAATGCAAAGACAAAACACACGTAGCAACTAGCAAGTTGTCTGTAAGGATGCCAATTTTGTTTCCAATGCAGAAATAAAGTATGGCTATTTAGCGTTGCCAATACAAAAACAATTGAAATTGATTTGTCAAATACTTCATTTTGCGTATAAGATTCGGTAATATTTCACTATTTGGAATGGTGTTAAAATGCTTGAAATTACCCAAATTTTTTAATCGTGTGGCACGAACATTTCCTGCACACAAGCATATGGGTGTTGGAAGAGAGGCAGGAATTGAAAAGTTCAGCAAAAAATGTTGTTTTCTTAATTTCAAGTGGTAAAAAACAACTTTCACCACCTTTGGGCCCTGTAGAAAAACGTTTGGAAAATCCGCTAATGCTCCCCTGGAAAAATTCTTTCCGACATCCATCATGCACACAAGCATGTAAAATGACACCATTTTTGTGAAAAATTATGTTGTATTGCACCATCTGGCAGCACTGTTCAACAACCAATCCATAGCAGAGTGACAAACTGTGCACGGTGTATTCTGCCAAACAATTACAAAATCCTGCCAAATTACAAATAATATATTAGAAACAATATTGATAAAATACTGCGAAAATTCTGCAACGTTTTTTTCATTAAACGATTTACTTTATCACTGGACCCAATAGCCTACTAATTGTGTTACTTAAACTTATGATATTTAGACAAAAAAGTGGGGGGNCTAGGCCCCCAGAAATAAAAGTGGGAGGGCCTAGGCCCATGCAGCCCCCCCCGNTTCCGCCACCTATGCCTGTATATAATACATAAATTATTAGAAATGTTGCACACTTCAACTGTGCCATTGACGCCATTTCGCACAGAGACGCCACTGCATTTTGCACCATTGAATGTCTGTATCCTTAGCTACAGTGCAGGCTACTCATGCCTTTACCCTGTATCTTACCCATGAAAAGCAACAAGAGACAGATAGCGTTCAGGAATTTTGTTCCACACATTATACATAACAATAACCAAGTCTCAACGCCATAAAAAGAATGCTCATCATCATATCTTCAATCTTTTGTGCCCATTCTTCTAAATCAGGGGTCTCTAAAGTACCTCCCACAGGCCAAATCAGGCCCGCGAATAGATTTTGTAAATAACGAAAAATTTATTGACGAAAAACTTTTGGATTTGGTAGAATGTAACATAACCTGAAACAATCATATTACATAAGATGTCCGACCCTTGCACTGTTGTGTAATAAGTTATGTGGCCCTCGGATCAAAAAGTTTGGAAACCCTTGTTCTATACAGATCTTTTGTTAGTGGCATAGTAAAACAACATGCGTTGAACCAAAACAAAAATACAAGTATAATTGCCTATAAAAATGCTGGAAATCGTCCTTACTCCCAAAATTTCAGGGACCCCAAAATCGGGGGCCCTAGGCTTAAGCCTTTTTAGCCTAATGGTAAATCCATGCCTGGCCACCACACAACATATTACCGCCGCTGCAGTGACGTAGTTGATTCTGTTCATGAATAATTTACAGTAACAGATTCACACTTGCAAATCTCACAGCATCAATCAAGTTTGAAACGCGGTAACTTCACAGAATCACATCACAGCTACACCACATTACTCCCACAAAATATTGTGCAGCTACATTTTAGTTGTACTTTTTACAGCATCAACAATTACAAAAATTAGGGCTAGTTGGAATTGTGGCTTACCACAACACGTTCCTAATTTTAAAGTGTTTGTAACTCTACGCAAATTTGAATGAGGTTGCTTCAACTGGCTAAAATTTGATTTGGGCTGTTGTAATTTTCCCAAATATTTATAATATGCCTCGTATGCAAATCTGAATGAAACTTTTCCAATTTGCACAGATGGTTCCAATTGTACCCAGCTGTTTCAATTACCCAAATATGATTGCAGCTGTTGGAATCTGCCCAAATGCTTCTAATTGTATGCAAATTTAAATGAATCCTTGTATATTACCCAAATTGAAATGAAGCTGTTTGAAGTTACCCAAAATTGAATGAAGATGTTCCACACGGCCCAAATTTGAATTGTGTTATTGCCATTTTTCCAGAGTTGGTTTAGTCTGTTGGAATTTACCCAAATTTCTCCAATATATTATACGTTTCTAACTTCACCCTAATTTGAATTAAGTTGGCCCATTTTGGTCAAATTTCATTGGGATTGTTAAAATTTACCCAAGTGATTCTAATTTCATCCAAATTTGAATAAAGCTCTTCTAGGTCACCTTCAACCAGACATTCTAAATGCACTAAAATTTCTGTGGAGCTATTTTATATAACCCAGCTGTGATGATGACTGTTTGAAGTTGTCCACAATTGAATTAAGCTGTTGCAAATTGCTGATATTTGATTTGACTAATTGACTTCACCCAAATGATTCCTATTTATCTAAATGTTTTTATTTTCACTCAGCTTTGAATGAAGCTTATCTCATTTGCCCAGATTTAATTGATGCTGTTGGACCGTGCCCAAATGCTCCTAGTTTACTCAAATGTTTCTAATTTTACCCAAAATTTAAATGAATTTCTTTGGTTGGCCCAGTTTGATGAAGGCTGTTGGAATTACCACATGATTCCAGTTCACTCAAGCGCAGTGCCTATTTTGCCAGCAGGGACAAAAAGAATGACAAAATAGTCTCAGATTATTTTGCCGTTGATTTGGCCATTATTTTGCCTTATTTGGGAAAATAGACACTACCTCACTCACACGCGAATGTAGCTGTATGCTTTGCCCAAATGTTGAAAATTTTTGCCCAAATTATGGCCAATTTTTGAGCTTTGGGGATGCGATCGCATCCCCTGCATCCCCATGCTGTACGCTTATGGTCTCAGTGACCAAAATACCTCAGCAAAAAATGACCGAAATGTCTCATCGAAGAAAAAACAGTTTTATACAAGTGCTATGTCCACAAGATATATCGCTGAAGATTGCCTTGAGGTTAACCGATCACCGCAAATGTTGTTTTATTGCCTCTGCTGCTACGGAATACACTTCCAGTTAGTAAAAAGCAAATTTGGCGTCTAGACGCATTTCGCAAGAAGTTTCAAGCTCTGTAAAGTCTACAACTAATATGTTATTCCAGCCTGCTCATGTCTCTTCAGGATTTCTACTTGTAACCAAGAAGTTTGCTATCAACTTCGTTTGTTTCTAGTGCCTTCTTTGGTAATGCATAAATCTATTGCGAAATCTTGAAAATACCAGCCACTTCAAGCGCAGGCGTATGGGTCTGATGCTCTTCTTTGAAGTGAAACTGTATAACAGTGTAGTAATGGAGTTTGAGCTGTATGCAGGGTTGCGGAGTTGGAGATAAAATATCCGTCCGACTCCGACCTTTCCAAAATTTCCGACTCCGACCTTTCCAAATTTCCGACTCCTTAACATAAAAGGGAATGAAGTTTGGTTAAAATGAATGGAAATCGTGGTGCAGAGCAAGAAATCTGTTTCAACAAAAGTTTCAAAATAAATTGCACAGTTTCAACAGGAATTCCCAACTTAGGAGTGTGATGCAAAAAAATTATCCAATTGGACATCCGGAGTCAGACAAAAATATCCGACTCCTGGTGTTGTAAGGAATCCCACTACGACTCCACCCAAAAACCTCCGACTCCTTACGGCTCCGGCTCCGACTTTGCAGCCCTGGCTGTATGAGTAAAAAAAAACATATAAATCACGCTCCCACCCAGTTTTCCACTGCAGTACTATTTAAAACTGAAAAAAATTCACCAAAAACCATATTCCTTTTGGTTGTTGTGCGTAGTTGGTATTGTCGTGTGTACCAGCTTCAAACGCATTTATGGTAATGGTCATGTTTCTCATGTATTTAATCTTCCGTTTTGAGTGGTTCGGCGCGTTGTGCTGCGAAATAAAGCGCGGTTTCGTCTTTCAGGGTCGGCTAATGACAGTTGCAAAATCCCGTTTTTTTCTGTCGTGTTGTGCCAGGTCGTTTCTCAAACACTACCTGTTGCTTAGCTGAATCCCTCGTACTGAGTCAGTTCATCGTTTTTTTGTAACAATTAAAAATATCCTGAATCCTTTTTGCTGTGTTGAGTTTTGCAAATAGATAAATTCGAAACAGTTGACTGTTGAATAAGGTTGCAGTGTGTCTTTCGTGGAATCAGTGCTGTCGTGAGTTGATTTTGGAGTAGTTTTCATAGATATGCGAATGCCAAAAGCGTTTGTAAAACTGATATAAACCACCACGAAAGTGAGAACTTCGGCTATTTTTTGTGGACAAGCGTAACACGATGCGTTGGATCCGAAGACTCTAGTTTCCTATTTCCTACAGGCGTTCCCATCAATAAACGCCAATAAATCATGCATAAACTTCGCTTTTCAAATCTTCCAGTTTTGGTTGCGATTTTTGTTGGCACAACTTCATCTAAATTGGCGAACCAACTTTGAGCAGAGAGCAGTTTATGTGGAGGTGTGACTCAATTCCTAATTCTGTATCATCGCAAATTTTACCAAAAAATGAAAAGAGAACAGCAGTTCATAAATATCATCGGGTTTGTAATGGCCGGAATAGCTCGGGTGCTCAGCAGCGATTGATTTAGGTCTCGTACATCAATTTCCGGTATGAATTGTCGCTGTTGATCTTGAAAACTAATAGCTGGGTTTGGCCTCTGTGTTTTTGACATTGATATTTGGTACCGTGGCAGCTCTACAGTGTTGCTTTAAAAAATGTGCGGCTGTGATGATGGTGCAAAATTGGTTTTATTGTGAGTGTACTTTTTACTGCAAGTTCCTCCATGTAGTTTCATCTGTACAATCCAGTTTTAGGACTGTCGTTGGCTACTGATTTTTTCTTTTGTTTTTTAAGGCAAACGTCGATAGTCGTCAATCGAAAAGTATTGCATTTTTTTCTTTTTTCAGCTTGTAGACGCGGTGTTGGGTCATTCCTAAAAGTTTTACCTTGTATTCTTTTCCGCATGAACTTTATTATCCTCAATCAACTTAATTTTGTTTAGCTGTGTCTCCCAAGACTGACGAAAGCTTCATCGCAATACTTGTCATTGCCGTGATTGCCGTGGTTGCCGTGGTTGTGGGAGTAATCATCTGGTGAGTGTTATATAACTGAAGTTATTCACCAGTGACACGGTATGGCGAGCGAGCAAGTTTTCACGTCAACTTGAAACACATAATAACTGTGACACCACATGACCCATTGGCAGCAAGAGTTAAATGTTAACTGTTACTTACTATTTTTCCGATTAAGGAAGAAGAATCAGAGAAGACCCAGAGGACCAGACGAAGATTCTGAGGTAAGCGTTTTCTTGTGTTGGTATTTAGCGGTTGTGAAAAAGCAGTAGATTTTACGGGTAAATTCCAGAGGGTCTAAAAATGAACAACTTCGTCATTTCAATCTTTGCCGTTGGAACAAGTTGATCCTAGATATGTGCGAATGTCCTACAATTCAAGAACATTTGCCTGTTAAAATCGGTTGTAAGGAAGCTCGGTGCAGCTGCAAACTGCAACCTGAAGTTTCCTGATCTTTACACTAATAATGCTTTCTTGAGTAGCAGCTTTAACGCAATGACATACTGTTTCTTTTTTATAGACAAGAATACCGCTTACACAACCAAATGGTGATGCTACCCAAAGGGATGGCAGACACCACGAGTAAGTTTTTTCAAAGATATTTTTGTTGGGTATTCCAGAACATGCTTATGTTTTGCGAATACAAGTTCAGGAATTTTTTGTTTTTCATAGAACAACGCTTAACGGCTACACATCAGGAAACAACCACGAGCAGTTGACACCAAATGGACCATCGACTCCATCAAGTTCATCTGCCCCAGCTAATGCATCCAACTCATCATCAAGTGCGGGCACAGGCGTGGAAAGTCAACCAAGCGCAGTAGAGCTTCCTCCGTCAGAAAATGAATGTGACCATCTTCTGGGGCAAAGATCCGGGGAAAGCGGTTCGGCAGCAAACAGCAACACGCGAACTGCGTCTGTGACTTCTGATCGAACAAATATGAAGGAGGTTGGTTCTTCAGTCTCCTGTTGCTTATCACGATGATGTGCGTGCTTATGCAATATTTCACTGACAAGCATTTAATAAGTCGAATGCGCGGTTAGGCTTAAATTATATCATCGCATGTACTACGGAGATGATCGTCATGATACAAACACAGGCTGCTTCGCATCAACTCCATTGGCAGTTACCTTGTGCTGATGCTTCCGCTGTGAAGCTCTGCTTCTGTCCATAACGACTTGTGCTGCGCAAATGTGGTGGTCACTTGCTATTGGTTCTTCTATTTCAATTTTCAGGCAGCAGAGGACCATGAGAGGCAAACACCACAAAATATCGGCGACGCTACTCAGGCCGATGGCCAGGAGTGAGTTCAAGCGGATTGTGACGTTGTTGCAGCATCGAGATGTTATCTTAAACATGCGAAATGTCTCTCATGCAGAGCTCCTGCAAGCGGCAGTGGTGCAACTGACGAGGGCTCAGCAACGTCGACTCTTAGCGACACACGAACCTCATCGAATCCCTCTGGTACTTCTGGTGTGGCAGATTCACCACCGACTCAGAACACCACTTCGTCCGGAAGTCAAGCAGTTCACGAAAATCTGCCTTCGTCATCTGAATCACGTGCTCACTCAGGTGTTGATTCTGAGGTAAGGGGACCTGTACAACATGATCACGAATATATGACTGATCAGGTTATTTTCTTATAACTTCTCAGTTCTAAGATCATTTAGTGACACTAACTCACAACGGCTATCAGTCCGTATGTTTGATTATGTCCAGCTGGGAGTGTTTTCCCGCATTTTGCTATTTCTGCTCTAGTGATTTGCTGCAACTGGGCCTTAAACAAAATATGTGCGGAGCTAAGCGTCTTCGAATGTATTTTTTCGTATGAGCAGACCTTTCGCTGCACAGTTTGATGTAAGTAAACTATGTGTCGAAAGCTCACATTCGGAACTAGCTCTTATCTTTGTTCATTGTCCAGTCTTCTGTTGCTCAAAACGTTTTAACCCAGTGCAGGATTTAAAATAAAGTGGCGTTTATTGGGTCGTAGAGAGAGAACGATAGTAACAATGCACAGCAGACAGATGAACCATCGAGGCAACCGGAAAATTCGGCAAGTGTCCCCGACGCTAGAAGTAAACTTGGCAAATATGATAATGACAGTGAGTCAGCATCGTTTTTTTTTGTTATTAATCAAAGCGCGCTGCGTCTGTGTGCATTAGAAGTTTAGCGTTAGCGAAGTTTTTGCTGCATCCATGGGATTTAGAAAGCACGGTGCATAACGAAGTCTCCTGCCCAGACTTTTGCGTAATAATTTTCAATTGAGAAGCGCATTCATTCAGAGATCGACTACTTGCCACCTACATATAAATACATTATCGTGGAAGCAAGGCCGAAAAAACCTGACCTGCTGTCGTGTGTATGTACGATATTAGTATTGTCAATGTATTCTTCCTGCAATTTTATAATTTGACGATGGATTGGTGGATTACGTCAGTGTGATCGGTGGCGCGATGCACTATTACGTACACCTCAAGCGTGCAAGCTAAAATGAAAACCTAAAGCAGAATTTCACTGCACAGTACTTTGTGATACAGGCAACAAACGCCCTGGCTACAAAAACGCTAAAGACCTGTTTGCAAGACAAATATTTGTTTGAATAGAACTTTTAACTGTCAGCAAGCGCTTGCGCCTTGCAGTTTTCCATCTCTTGCTCGTGTTTAATTTGCATTCTTAGTGCGCAAAGTACAGCTCGCCTTGGCAAAAGAGTTTTCCAGCGTCGACATCAACAGAATCGTTCGTTACTTCATGCCTGACGAAGAACAGCTTGTAGAGGACCTGGGCAGATGTGGTGAGTAAAGTTCTAGGTGCTCGTTTTGTCAGCTGGTGTAATCTAAGTAGACTTTTGAAAACAGAAAACCGAAACGAAATATTAGCCCCTTCAAAATTTTATGTTGCAGTGCGGGTTATCAATCTTAAGCTTTTTCCTGTCGCATCAGTATGCTCATACCCATTCTTGGCAGTCTGCAAACCTGTGTTTACATGAACTCTTTTGACGGTATTAACCAGACATGGGGCGATTGCATCACAGTAGTACGCGATTAGGGGGGGATATGAAGGTGTGATTGCGACATACATAGCCT
>JGI24022J15233_10004012_pt1 | contig 14972 bp, 11 predicted proteins | sample Ectturendosymbi2_FD_15233 | JGI IMG/M metagenome (IMG submission 15233)
ACGTCTACGCACAACCACTCAGTCTCTGATTGTTCTGGAGACTGATCGACCAGTGACCATTCCAACCGCTCATGGACAAACGTGGCAATGTCGTGGTTCCTGCTCAGGACTGACCCAGCTAGTGGAAAGTTGGGAATCACTAACTTGTCTGTAATTGTGCAGTGGGTCTCCTGCAGTTGTGCAGTGTTCTGTAGTTGTGCAGTGGGTCAACTGTGCGTAGGCTAGAGTAAGCGTAGCGCGGGGCCCGATTGGAAGCAATCAGTCCAATCGGCTAAAGGCCGGCACTGCCCTCGAGCTTGACATTTTACAAAATCTTTATGACCTGCAAATTTCAAGGATTTGCAATGCACTGATGATGATAGGAGGAGTTATCGAAACGTTTGCAATGTGTCGTAGATATCGTTTTCATTGGCCGTGAATTTCATTACAAAATTTCAAGGAACATTTTAAATGGGCCAAAAAGTAATCATTAGGTTTTGGTGGGAATCTGGGTTGTCGTCTGCATCCAGAAACCATCTCACCACTTTTTGCAGACGTTTCGTCCACTACGCATGTTTAAGATTGTGTTCCGCGATAGTTCACTTTATCCGAAACAATTGTGTTTATTTTATCTGCTATGTCTGATCAGAGCATGCGCTGACCGCATTGGCTACGTTACCGATTTCTGTAGCATGATAGAACTGTTGCACGAGCTAAAAAACAGCAGTTTTCAACATAGAAGCATTCGGGCATTTGATGATGTCTCAGCAGGGAAAAAGGAAAACTAAAAGTTTGCTGGATTTCTATACATAACAAAAAATCGAAAGTTTTCTTGGGTACTTCATGCGCATTCTCAATTCTTGTGTAGTTTAGTAAGATCCCATCTTTCAAACCGGGGTGTGCGCCAGCCAGCCAGTCCAGCCGCACACTTTCTATGCTCGACTGCTCGTATTCGACAAGACATTAGCGCAACTTGATTCTGTTTTCTGACGTAGTGATGAGTGTGTTTTACTCCCCTGTTTTAACGCGCAGCCTGATGTTTTTGTAGTTATGAACTGCTGTGTCGTAGCGTTTAGTGTATTTTCCTCCGATATCCTAACTTGGAGCGCTGATAGTTTATATTCAGTGCAATGACACATAAAATAAGGGGAATGCGTGTCGTAAAAGAGCATGCATATTATGTCAACAAACTTGGCCAAAATGTTGGTTTGGAAAAATGCCTATGATTTCAAATTGTGACGTCACAAACAGCGCACACCAAATACAAATGACCACCATATGCCACTTAATGAAACTCCCCCCATGAAAATTTTCTGCGTATTCATTTTCCAAAACTAATTTTTTGGTCAAACTTTTCGTAACTTCTGCTCATTGATTTTTAACTAGCCTATATCGGCAATACTCAAGTAAAAATGTCGCTTGTAACAAAAGTCTAACAAGTTGGAATTGCTGGAAACAAGGCTCACCTAAAAGTGTTTCAAGGCCACTTGCCAAAGTTGCTGAAACGAAATAAAAACCATTTCATCAGCTGGCGAAATAAAAAAGCTGCTACTAGGTTTCTTTGAATAGTCATACGTTATTTAACCCCATAACTGCTAAGGCTGCTATTACCGTGATACTCTGCTCTTAGATATGATAATCGCGAATGGGCATAACCGTTGTTGTTTAGTATGTAACCAGGTAATATCAGTGTCATAGCGGTGACATCAACCGAATATAAGAGCTATCTTTTCAACAAAAAACAGCAATGCACCGATAGTCTCTTTCTTATTAGCTGTTGACTGAAGAGACCAGAATATTTTTGCGAAAATCACCGCACAAGGTTGCTGGGCAGAAATGCTGGGTTATCTCTAGGAATGTGCATCATGGAACATTTCGAGTTTCTGGAAAATTCCGGAATCTTTACTTCGAATCCAGAATATTGAATCCTATTCCGGAATAGCTTGTTAGGAGCAAAATGAGCTGATTGCACAGAGGTTTAGAATGTAGATCAGCGATCACACGACGTGTTAATTAGCTCGTTATGTCACTACACCAGCGTTTTTCAACCTTTTTGCTGCAGTGGAATCCTCGGCAAATGTTTACGTTGTTCATGGAACCCCGGGCCCGGCCCTAGCAAGTGCGGGGCCCCTCTGGGCACTGGTGCTGTGACGTCATTGTGCTCAGTCAACGACCTTTTTATGAAGATGTTATATAATACCGAAAACACAGCAATAAATAGTATGCAGCTGTGGTGGACATTAAACAGTGCACCGCTATACTACAGTAGCACCACTCGTAATTAATTAAGTTTTAGCCGGAAGTGTGCAATGAAGATCCGAGCGGAGAGAGCAAGTGCAACGTTACGTCAATCAAAACCGAACCAGCGAGCGAATCGAACTTACAAAGCAATTAAAGCAATTAGTTCGCTCTTGTTGAACAACACGTTAGTTCCAAGAGCAACTGAAAACTGCTAACATGAACTGATTATCTTTCTCATTTTTGGCAACCACAAGCGCAGAGGCGTTTTTGGTAACGTTTGGACGCACGATCAGCTATCTGCTTTATGACGCAATACATGAAAAGAACCAGGTTTCACAAGAGAGGTACCCGCCCAAAGTTACCCAAAAATCAACTTATAGTTATTCTTAAATGCTTGGAATTCAAACTGTTCTTTATGAATTAGAAAACGTCATGTACAAAGATTTTACAACTACCACATTACAGATATAATGCACACAGTTGATTGATGAAATAGAAGCCTATAGCCGCCCAATACAATGATAAACTGGAACGAGTGTGCTGGATGACATTCACAGTTTTTACCTTGCCTATAAGCTGCAGGGCAGCTTCAAAGTGTCCTTTACGCTCATGAACCTGGACTTTGAAGCAGTCCCGTCGCCACGGAGGGGCTTTGGTGGGTTTCTGGCGACGCTTTGGTGGGTTTCTGGCGAAACTTTCTGGCGACGGTTCTGCTTTGAAGTACATGGTTTTTCTACCGACTTACACTCGCAAATAGGCAAAACAATAAAAATTCTGAGTCGGCAAATGATAAAAATACATGAACGGCCGACAAACAACGCGGAGCAATTTTGTGGACCAAGTAAAGAAGAAAATTTTAAGTGCGAACACTTCACAAACTTTTGCGCTGGTTTGGATGAGATTTTTGGCTTGCACGGGTTCGAACTCCCGTCTTTTGTCATTTGCTTCAATGTCGTAGAGTTCATTTTATTTTGACAAAATATTAAAATACGCAAGCTATGTTAAATTCTGCCATGAAACAAAAGTGCAAGCCTTTGTCAAGATGCAGACGACCCACAATCCAGATTCGTAAACGGGCTTTAATTTTAAGCCTGAACCCGAAATCGCAATCCCGAACCTGACATTTATGTCTAAAGCCCGATTTAGGACCGAAAGCCAAATCTACGGAGTGAGTTAAGGATTGCGCAGCTGCGAGACATCGGTAGCGTAACAAAGTGAACATGACTAAATAATGCGCAAGTAATCATTATGGTCAATATTTAATCAACTCGCTTACTTCAACAGTAACTAGCAACAAATGTGTCCGTCGTTTGAAAAACATTTTGTAAGCAGGGCCCAATATCGGCCCGAAATATTTTGACAAACTTAATCCCGAACCCGTCCCGACCCGAATAGTCCCGCCCGACTTACAACTCTTCCGCAGCCAACCAACAATTTCCAAAACAGAAGGATCTTTCGAGAACTGAACAACGTTACGTTGGAAAAACTGCCGCCAAAGATAATACGACAGACACTCGTCTTGACCCGCTCATTGCGAGTTGAATCACTACATAAGCTACCTTGTTTGCAATAGCTGTACGTCTACTACAGTCTAAGCTGGCACTAGTAACAACCAAGCTCCATCCATAAAGAGTGGGATATGGTGGAGCGCGGATATAACGTCTTATATAGCAGGGCTTCTCAAACTATGGAATGCGGCCCTAAATGGGGTCGCTAAATGTAATTTTGGGTCGCGAAACTAATTGGCTTGACAAATCAGATACAACAATTTTTGTAAAATTTACAATAAAATTGAAAGTAGGCCTGCAGTGAATCTATTTCTACTGCATTTTTATTTTTAGGGGCGATATCGTACTTTATCCTGTCAGTTGTTTACTATGATGCCTGCCTGAGTTATCAAATGATAATAAAAACCAGGCACGACAAGTTATGCGTTGTTACACCATGATTGTTTTAACCTACTGATCTTACTGAGTTCATTCCGACACGAACGCATGCTTCTGTTTAGACTCTAGGTCTGCTCTAGGGGCTAGGCTAACTGCTTTGAGAGCACACCGAGTAGTTTCAAACTAAAGTTAAAGGCTTCATACATAGTTTCAGAAGCACAACTGGAATTTTCAAGACAGTTCAGCTTATGTGATTTTTGGATAAGAACAAGAACTAAATGTTCAGTCATTTCTGATCTAGCCATTCATATACTCTTAGACTTTTGCACTTTTTGAAAAACGTTAAGAATGTCCTTCGTCCTGTGTTGTCTTGTGTCAATCTACGAATGATTGATCTGGCTAAAAAGTATCAAGTGCATCCATCCCATTAGTTCTGCTTGATAACTTCTATGAACTGAATTGTTTTTTGTTAAATGTTTCCATTACGTGGTAGTTTTATGAATGTGTAGTTACTTTCGAGGATTCTGTGCATTTGTGTGATTTCGCAATTGACAAAGATGCATCTTGATATTTGTAATCAGACGTTCAAACGTATCATTAACATCTAGGCTTTCCATCAACATGGGGCCGCATAGAAAAACTTTTTTTTCATGGGGCCGCAGAACAAAAAAGTTTGAGAAGCCCTGTTATATAACATGAGAATGGAGCGCGAATGTTCGGTAGAGGGAATTCACCTTTTGTTCAAACGAGATAATTTTTTTGCTAACAATAAGATTTATAATCCGTTGCTACTGGATTCTCGAGCTCAAGGAGTATCTGGGAACAATGAACGACTTTCCCAAACACCATGGCGGGGCCCAAAGCAGTTATTGGCTTAAGGCCGGCCATGTGGAACCCCATGCAATGATTGAAGTGTCTATCCTACTTTCTGTAATAAACCAGATGGGTAGAAATGTCGCATCTATATTTTGTCATGAAATCATCAAAAAGTTTCCTGCGGAACCCCTGGTAGCCGCTCGCGGAGCCCTGGTTGAAAAACACTGCACTGCACAGTGCTGTGAGCTTGTTGAGTGTCTTTTTCTCTCTCTTGCTCAGGAGAGTAGAGTGCCACTGCAAAATTTATTGAAATTATTCGTTTTTCCAGCTTTGCAATTTTCACATTAATTTATCCAAATTTATTTCGAATCTAAATATTCGTAAAAACTCGGATTTTTGGATTCGAATACTGAAGGATTCGAATCCATAGGATTCGATATTTCATTATATGCATCCCTAATTAGCTCTTCGTCTGATACAACATTTTATGATGCAACTTTTTCTGAAGCAGTTTTTCGTGGCTTAACAGCAAAAATTTCGTCAAAGTTTGTGTTTTTGTTTTTACCAAAACGACTTCGCACTTCATCTGAGAAGTAAGGTGATGGAATGTTTGGCACAATTCCTGAAAGAAATTGTGAAACAAACTTTGTGCCCTCTCCTTGCATTTGACGCCTGGGTTGCGCCACATGTAATGGAACCTACGCACGAAGCGTTTCTCTTCATTTTCTAACAATGATGAAACATCTGGATGACGCCACATGTGTAAACACAAAGTTTTTGGACTTTGAACGACAGCAACCACACACGCGTCGATCATACTTCAAGCAATGAAACATATGTCGTGGCAGGAACTTCGTTCACTTGCCACACGTCAGCAATGTTGCAGGAAAGGTACGGTTGCTCGTAGTTTATATTTCAGCGCAGGCTTTTTCTGACAAATATCTTGTCAGGGAGAGAATTGTTCGTAAAAACACCTCAAGCTTACACGCTGATCTGCATTGGTTGCTAGGTTAGATTGATAGAACAATACCTAAAAAAGGATACTCTTCTATGAAGTAAAATTTGGTTTGTTCAAGTTTATCCATGTAGTTGTGTGGCTTATTACGGCTTCAAATGAGAACCATGATGTCTTAAACGTCGTCTAATAAACCCACCTTGGTACCAGCCAATTTTGGATTTAATAAGCGGCAGCTTTATCATATCCGTGTTCTTAATAAAAACATTTTACTGTACAAACGTGGAGGACATCCAAGTACTTTCTAATAACTGTACATAAAATGAAAGGAAAGATTTTAACAGCACACGAAAAGGTCAAGGTTGGAACTAAAGTGATAATTTTTTGCATTCAGACAGCTTTCTTGTACACGGTACATGCATGAATCAATGATAGGGTGATGCAGCAAAAGGTGAAAACAAAGGACAAGTTACTGTGTGTTGAATGTTACGAAAGGGTTCAAAATATCCTATATACGTTCCACTTCAGTTGAACTGCGAACTGGACCCAGGGGCGTAACGAGGTTAAATGGCGCCCGGGGCAAGAAGCAAGTTTGGCGCCCCATCTTCTAACCTGAGGTTTTTCGGAAGCAAATGTGCTGTATTAAAGAAAGTACTTGTGACATTATTGCATCTTTTCGGCGCCCTCCGCAGTAGTTCAGCGCCCATAGTGATTCGGCGCCCGGGGAATTGTGCCTCCTTTGTTCCCCCCTTCGTTACGCCCCTGACTGCTACCCTTGTTATACTTTTTATTAGTTTAAAGTAGGCCCAAATATTTAAAATATTTTAAGATGTTTCCAGCAAGTAAAGTTCCACTTTTGTGAATGTTTGGGCAAAAACAAATCGCGAAGGTTTTGTTTCAATGTGTAGTTCTTTACTGCTAAGAAAATGTAGAGCAAAATATCATACCCTGTGTAGGATCGGCGCAATAACTTTGTAGTGGGGTCCAGGGTTCGATCTTTCCCTACGACCTACATCATGGTTGACTGGGTGGCCTCATCGATGATCATTCCAGCTTGTAATGAACTTTTTCCACAATTTCTGGAAAGATGTACAAGAAGGTTTAGATAAACATAAGCTTGATTTATCGACGTCACGCACGCAGCAAAATTTAGACATAATGTACTTTATAATGAGAAACTAAAATGCTGCAAAATAACAGTTTGCACCTCGGTCCACTCCTTGAAAAATAGTGGGGGTTCCGGATCCTATGACTCACCGTTTATCCCGACCATATATCTGTGTTCATCAATATATGAAATTTAGTGTAGTCTGCAGCTGCTGGTAAAGATCGAAAACATTATCGTAATCAGTTGGAGTCATTTCAAACAAGTCCGTGCTTTGCATTCCCGAAACATTTTCTTCCACAAACCTGTTTTTGAAAAGGCGGCACAAATCTTTATCATCATCAATGTAGTAATTGTTGCAGTGCATGTTTGCGCTTTTTAGTTTATTTATTTTTTCGTTTGAGACTGGAGTTTCACAACGCATGGTTTATCAGTTGAACACAAGAAATACAACAACATTTACTCGCTAACTTATCCAAATGGGTTGGTTGATACGAACGCAGTCGCTGAGAAAGAATAAGTTCAGGAAAACCGCACTTGCCACTGTCGCAGCTTCTTATTAATCGTACGGATGCAATGCCGGGTTTAGGCGTGTGCGTTGTGTGCGGGATTTCTAACTTGTGTTAGAAATTTGCAAGCTGCTAAGTCTGGATGGAAAATTCGGGCCAAACACTTGCAAGAAACCACGTAAACGTCTAAATAATGCAAGACTGCAGCCACTAGATTATTGGTCAAGGTGGTGAAGAAGCACTAGCAGATCTCTCTTACACAGAGACTCTGCATTGAGTAATTTCTTCCCGTTATTGAATAATTTGTGCTGTTACTTGAGCAACGACACCTTGCGTACCGAAGAATGAGTTATCTGTTTGCTTTTTTGCTTGACCTTGATTCTCTGAACGCTGTTCAAATCTAACAAACATCCGAAAAACTTTTCATCACATACAAAGACGATTTAGATTGGTCTCTTGGTAATGAATTCGTACTGTTTGCTGAATTTACGAAACTGGTCAAGAATAATAAACCATAAGACAATTTGTAAGAGTAATTTTTGAGCAAGTTGATAACAGACAAAGCTGTACGTGACACTTTTCCCTACGTAAAGATGGCTCTGCGATTATACCTAGTGTTCACGGCCAGCAACCAGGGCCGCCGGAACAGCTGTAGGGCAGGGGGGCAGTACAAGTGTTGAGGGCAATGGAAACTTATTAAAAAATCGTTACCAATATGCTTGTTTCCCAATGTGCGATGTGCGCTGGCTTTTTGTATTGCTTCTACTTAGCTGAGTCATATGAAACAATAAACCATTACCATTTCTGCTCAGCAACAATGTTGACCTCAAAAATGATAACATAAATTAAAGAAAAGCATTTTGAATTTTTTGTGTAAGTGAATAGCTGCAACAAATTTGTTTCAAGTCGATCTGGAACAATGATGAAATCACCTATGATACACTTATGCAAGGGCACCTCCGCTCCCGTTGCCCCCCTTTTCGAAGGACAAGGGGGAAATGCCCCGTCATGTCCCCGCACTCCGGCCTCCCTGTCAGCAACTGCAGCGGAGAAAAATTATTTAGCAAATTGAAATTTATCAAAAGTGCACAACGATGATACCAGAATGCCTGAACGATCTGACGCTAATGAGCATTGAACCTGACATCTTGTGACAGATTTCACTTCGATGATGTCATCAATGACTTTGCTAACGCCGAAGCTCGTGAAGTCCAAGGTTTCCTTTAAACCAGTGGTTCCCAACCAGGGAGGAATTTCATGAGTTCAGGGGAGGAATTTCCACATCATGGTTAAGTTACCTATTCACTGTAAGTGTTGTACTTCTTTTTCAGTTGACATCCTTCAATTAGTTACATCACTTCACATTTGTAAGTCCTTTAGTGGACTATCACACGTTTTTGTTGGCTTTTAAATACCATCGTTTTAAAACAAGTAGCTTTAGTCCGACTTTTATTAATCAAGTTATTGTCGTCAATAAAGACCATTGTTCCAGTCGTAGTGAATATCAGTCTACGAACCCGAACAGGGGAGGAATTAACAGTTCCAAAATGAGCAAAGGGAGGAATGCATCAAAAAAGATTGGGAACCATTGCTTTAAACATTATATGATTCCGTCTCAGCATGTGTGTGTAACTTTCAATCATGTTGCCAGTTCGAAGTCTAAAAAGTATTAACATGGGTCAAGGTGCCCCCACATATCAAAATCGGGTACTGTACGGAAGTGTTACGTATTGGGTAAAAAGAGAAAATAAGTTAAAGGCATCAATCCTTTAAAGCAGGGGTTCCCAAACGGGGGTACATGTACTCCAGGGGTACATTTGCCAATCTGAAGGGGTACATGTAAGGTTAGCAATAGAAGGGAAAAAGCATGTTTACATATTTTTCATTCCGAATGATTTATGCATATGTCAGTGAATATTATTTTCAAAATTCATTATTTGCTTATTGCTAAACATATTTTTGTTATTTTCCTCGGCCTTTTTGTCACGAAAAATTTTTGGGGTACATGATCATCTATAAAAATGCTGAAAAGGTACATGGCCAGAGAAAGTTTGGGAACCCCTGATTTAAAGTGAGAACAGAAAAATGTCGGATGCATACCCAGAACAAATATATACAAATTGTTTCGAATTGAGGCAAAAATTATGTGAAGGTACCTGGTGGTGAAAAAGGCTGACGTTCTTAAAACTGCAGCCCAAAGTTGGATGGGTACTATAACGCACTATGCGCTGTTGTTACGACCAATTTGTATGTTTTTGTCCCGAGTTGGCGTAGATTGTGCTGTGCAACAGATTCTTAAAATATGTTTGCTGCGGATGAGCATTTACAATACGACCAATGCACATGACTTTCATTACGCTGACAATACAAGATGTTCCAAAAATATTGTTCATTTAAAATGGTATATCTGATTTACTGCATGTGCCTGCAGTAGGCATGTGAAATTAAACAGTCTTTAATAGAACAAGATTTATTCACAAGTGTTAGATTGAGGAATTCAAATGTACGTAGATTTTATAAACGATTTTGCAAGATCTTGCCATTCACATGAAACGAGGCCTCATCAAAAGGTTTACGATTCTGTTTGCCTTGTTTAAGATAAATATTTTCTGGTGAGATTTTGAAGTACTTAAGTCGGTCTAATGCACAGGATTTAATGAAAACATACTTTATAGGAAATATTGCAGCTTATTGATAATGGATATCAGTAAACGCCTCACTGTTTGGACTGGTGGCTTGTATCGACCTTGCCCATCACTGACTTTCCGCGTGTGGTTCGTGCTTTCAATGAACTCTCTCGTTTCTGTCAATGACCTCACTCGTAACCCGACAGGGGTCACGGCGGGGAGTGTCGAAGAAGTGAAGCTCAAGGCAGCGAAATTGCTTTTAATGTTATTGAAGCAACCCTACGATGAAGATGAAATGACCGAAAAAGCAAAAGATTATGTGTTAGTTCGGATCAAGGACGGTACAACAATTGCAGACGATGACTATTTACGTGAGTTAAGAAGTCATGACGACATAGCTCTGCTCATGCCTGGTCAGAGTTGGTCAAGCGGAGCTGCTGGCCAGCAAGACTCCAGCGGTTTGTTGCGTCATTGTGGATATCAGAATAAAACACACGACAATCAAATTTGCAGTGGTTGGTTGAATGATCACCGCGACAAGACACCCTCAGTACATCTTGGTTTGGGAGTATATCGCAATGAGCGCCACCAGGCGACCAGCGTTCGTTTCACAGCAGCCACTGGAGGTCAGGATGAAGTCAAACTGAGTTACGACTTGGAATTGAGAGGAATCCGAATGGTCCTCTGTACTTTGGTGCGATGGGGCGCTGTTTTCCTTGCTTGGACTGGGAAACTCCTCATTAGTGTGTCCGAAGTTCTTCAAACGCACGTTGCTGATGATTAACTATCGCCGACATAAATTAGTGGTAGTTCTATTTTCTCGTCGCCAAATATTTGTAGTCCTTGCAAATGCATAAATGAAGTGCTGAGGTCGAATCACTTTGGTACACAGTGAACACGCCTGGTTTATTCGCCTCATCTACAAGTATTGCTCGAATGTTTCCATGATTTGGGTTTAAATTTTTTCAAATAAAATCACGGGTGCTTGCATCCGAACGATAACCATTTTGTGTTCCTATGTTGTTCGACTACCCTGGCGATGATATGGACCATGAGTGTGAATCAAATAAAATAAATATACCTCGATAACCTTGCGAGTCATCACCCCCCACTGAGCCGAGGTGTTGATGTTGTGAATACGTCACTGCTGTGACCAGTATTCCCTGTAAGAAAATTTTACGCTGAGGGGTGCGACACCCCTGGGAAGCTAGATGTAAAAAAACTCACTATCTTTAGTATTTAGTAATTTCTGGGTTTTCAATAGGGTATTGTTTTTTTGAAGTGTTTCCGGCTTTTCGTGTATAGACTTCCACATCCGGATACATTATCACTTGTCATCTTTTTTTCCGAGCGTTGACCACGGGCACCTCACGGTGGCCAATGGGCTCCCTTTAGCTAAACTGCTTTGTTCTCCCCTGTCTCACACCGATAGTTACGCCACTCGTGAGTATGCAATTGCGCAACCATGCAGACACACAAATAGTGAGGCGTTATATATATATATATGCGATATCAAATTTGGAATGTCGCAAGAGCGCGAGAATGAGATTTCACTGTAGTGGTACTACAAACAAAATGCTGTTGCTCGCAATGCTGGGCTGGCTGCAATACTGATTGGTTGTGACGTTTATAAAACGGCTCAGTGACTCCGCGACGCTACAAACACCTGACCAGGGGTGCAACCGACCACATCAGAGCTGACGGATATCTGAGAACACAGTCTCCTGCAACACTTGACGTTTAAGAAGAGATTCTTGAAAAGATCGTGATGCTGCGGGCGCATTCTATTATTCAACGATTTAATGAGTGGGAGGAGTAGCCCATCAAGGCAGGGGGTGAATCGGTCATTAAGCGAAGCGCCGCTTACTGCAGTTCAACTCAGCTGGAGGAGACATACGACCCACAATGAACGCAACATTTATTTATTGTAGATAACACGTGGCGTCTGCAAAGCGCGGATCCAGCAGCGATATATTGTTGGTCGGATTCATTTTCACTCAACAAATTCGAACGGCTCCGGGGGTTCGGGCTCATCCTCCTCAACTTCCGTCTTCGGACCACCAGCTGAAAAATTAACAGCTGATTAAAAGTTCCGGCATTAACTTTAACAAACAATCTGGATTCAGATCAAACATCAGTTTTAGAACTTGAACATAAATGCAACTGAGCAAATGGTAGTGCCTCGAGCAGCAAACAGAAAAAAAACAGAAAAAATAATTTTAGCCTCAAACAAATAATCTCTTGTCAAGGAGTTATTGAAGCCACCTTCGTTGGTACACTGCATCGTCAGACTGCTACAAAGATGAAATGAGTTTGCGATGAAAATGATCTTTTATCTGATTCGTTTGCTGAGGACACATAGTAACACACTCAGGTAACCCAGCATCTTAAATCAATGTGTAGACCTTTCACTGGTTCCAACAAATCTTCAGGTTCATCCGAATTCTTGTACTTCAGCAAAATTATTCCTCCATGCGACAACTGCAAGAAGAAAACGTATCACAAAAGTCACTGAGCAACTCTTGTGAGACACAACCTCACACAAAAAACAAGCTTCAAGTATTTGTGAAACACAATTTACGAAAGATCGTAAAACTGGCGCGATCAGTGGTTTTACGTCGTCTTGAGGAACCGAAACGATCTCACAAATTTTTTGAGAAACTACAGTATAAACTCGTTTTGCTGCCACCACCAAAATACACTTAAACCTCGGTTTCGACCACCTCGGCATTCAGATAAAATAGCTGCGGCATCTCAAAATGTCTTCGCAGTCAGCAAAGTCCAACATAAAAAAAACTCTTGAACATGATATCAGGTTATTGCGATCACCGCCATGATGCATCAAACTGACCGGTTTAAGCGGAGAGTACTTGCTGCCTTCAGGCATTTCGATCACTTTCAGTTGTGGCGGGATGGCCCGGCAGGGATTATTGATCAGCTCGAAGTTTGCTTCAGGCTTTTCTTTCTCTTTCCCAGCTGCAGCGGCCTCGCTTGCCTGCAAGAAATTGAGTCAAATCGATGGTTGAGTGAAGAGTCGCTGTCGGTGGCGTTGGTGCGGCGGCCAGGTGTGTGGGGGGAACGGCGGAGACTTAATTTGCTCAACGTTGTATTGTGACAGCATCAAAGAAATTCGCCATCAGGCTCCTTTGTCTCGCAGCGCAGAATAAGAACTAAACCCGCATTTGCTCGATAAAAGTAAGTAGAAAAACATCAAACCGCACATAATAAAATATACGCAGCAGGTCTAGTGGTTGCTACCGATCGCTGACGGAACTCCGAAGAAAAATACTTGTTGCTAGGAAACCATTCGCGATAATCGCACAACACTGCTTAATACCTTCGTTTACTGTGGTCGTTCAACACTGACCCGTCGCCACAGGGGGGGGATTTGGTGGGCTCAGCCCCCCTCCAAATTGAAATAAGAAACACTATAAAATAGTGGATTTTTTGTCAAATTTGAATGTCAAGCCCCCCGCACAAACCTAAAGCCCCCCTACTGACGACTTTCTGGCGACGGTCCTGGTTCAACGTAGTGCCGACAAGAATGCTGTGCTTATTCAAATTAGTAAATCATTGGTAGCGACACAAAAAGAAAGATCCCTAAGACATATTCGGCGAAAGTTTTTCAGCCCATTCTTCCAAATATTCTCATCAACTTGATCGATAATCGGACATCACAGCACACATCCAGATACCGGGTCGACTTCCATTGCTTCATTCTTTTCTTTGCTGGGTTTGTTTGAATCCACAGACTTCTTCTCTTTTTCGTCCTACAAAATGTAAAAAAATTAAACGGTGTTGTCACGAGTGAGATGCGAAGGCAGGAAGCTATGACAGTTCAGATGGCATCCCAAACAACTGCACCACAACCTGCACAAGCTTCCACCACAGTTGCTCGGAAGGCAGATATGTAAATACATTTAGGATCTGAGCTGGTGACAAACGCAGCAAATAGAGACCCCCCGGGAACAACAGCGATGTTGGGTCCAGCAGCTCCCAGCACAGGCATGCCGGTGACTTCATCACCCAAGCAGGGCCGAATTAAGGTGGCGCGGTGCCTGTAGCATATTAACAGCGCAGGGCCCAAGTTAAAAATTTGCTTGATTGCGTCAAAGTTAGCAAAATATTCACTCCATGGACGGAAAAAAATTCCATACATATAACCAGGGTGATTATTAGGGGAAGCGAACGAGGGGCCACCACGGGCTACCCTCTTTCAGAGATGTCGTGAGAGGCCCTTTAGAGACTTTCGCACTTTCTACATTTTTTGTAAAAACGCTTATTAACTTTAGAGTCATCGGCATTGAGGTAAGTCGTCTGTTAGACAAAATAAAGCAGCAGCTGTGTGTAAATCGGCCAAAAAAGACCCCTAAACAACTTTAATGTGTATACAAAGAATATACACAAAGAACAATTTGAAATAAAGTGTATACAAAGAACAGTGTAGAATCAAGTTTAACACAAAGCACCGCGGGGCTCGTAGCAATTGCCATTTGCTACTATTGTTAATCCGGCACTGCACCCAAGTATAAGCTGGTTTCGACAGTTTTCTTGCTTACAATATGAATACCCCTATTTGCTGCAGATGTTTCACCAGAAGCTCGACGGTGCTTCGTTCTGCGTTGGTTGCCGGTCACAAGTTTCGTTTAAGATTCATGGAAATGGTGGAGCATTGGAAGAAGTGGCTCGAATTAGAAACACATTCGTAAAAACACAAAATCATTGGATGCAATGTAATATGCTGAGGCGCACTACAGGAAAGAACGACTGGAATGTCCAACTGGACTTTTCGACCCCCACCCCCCCTGCATATCACTCCTACATCCATGGACACGAGAATCTCCTCGCACCCCA
>JGI24022J15233_10004013_pt1 | contig 14968 bp, 11 predicted proteins | sample Ectturendosymbi2_FD_15233 | JGI IMG/M metagenome (IMG submission 15233)
ACCGAACTTGCCTGGGACGAAATTCGCAACCACAGTTCTGTGTGGTTGTAGCAATATAGACACCTGGATCATTCCACAGGGTTCCATGAGCAATGCAAACCTTTGCGGAAGGTTCTATTGCAGCAAAAAGGTTGAAAAACACTGGTGTTGAATTTGGTTCAATTGGAAAGATTTCTCTTTCTTTTAGGTCTGTGCCTGCATCAATGAAAAAATCGTTCCACATTAGCGTAATAGGAATTAGCCATAACGCTGAAGTAAAACTGTGCAATCTTTATCAGTTCGCTGAAGCATTCAATGGCATTGCAAGTTGAAAAATATTTTGCCATCTTTCATGTTCCACCATTTTACAATAAATGGCATTTGGTTGATGCTCTTTTTGCACAAACTCAAACAAGTTATGGTATTGGTCAAACAGCTTGGCTTCATCAACAGAAACGTTTCTCTCAAGCACATACTACTCACATGGTTCAACATTTTTCCATTTACTTGTTTACAAAGGGAGAAATCTAGTCAAAGTGACCCTCCCATAAACGAAGCTAGTAAGTGGAGTAGGGACAGCTTACTGTATGTAATTACGATATATCATACCCAGTGGCCTAACTGACGGGGGACAGAGGGGCGAATTGCCCCCTGGCAAACTAAATGGAAAAACCAGTCTCCTACTTAACTTATATTTCGGTTTTAGTATTCCTTTGGTTTTCAGTATCATAGGTTGTTGTTTTTGTGAGTTTTTCGGATCATTTTCCGGTGATTTAGGGTTTTAGTTTAGCCATCCACATCCGGACCCACCATCATTTCTGAAGTTTTTTCTCTGAGTGTTGACTAGTGGACCCCGTACAGTGGCCAGTGGGCCCGTTTTATCTAAGTTTACCACCCTGGCTCAAACCTTTTGTTACGCCGCTGATTATAGCTATGCAAAATAAGAAATGTAAAAAGGAGGATATTTTGACATTTTTGAACGTACTCGGATATTACTTCACTTCTCATGAAAAAAATGGACATGTACTCCAAAAAGAGGACGTATGGCAGCCCTACTGAACAATGCTACTCATATGCGACCTGTGCAAATCTCAAACGCAAAAGCTACCAGTAACGAGTAGAGACGTAGGCTAAGCTAATGCGTTCTATGTGGCTTCGCCTCGCATTCACCAGATTCAGATACCTGGCCGACTTTAAGGAAACCAATAAATGTAGTAGTTGTTTCGTCACAATATCAAATAATATACAAGTGAAATACTGCCGTCTGAACGACCGATATAATTCAATAGCGTCTACCAACAAACTCCCTCGCTAATAAAAATGACTAAGTGGCTCGCACATGTCGTACGTATGGCTAAACACATGAACATGGTGGGGGACCCCCTAAATCCGCCGCTGGCTGGTGCGCTGTTTCAGGGTTTGGCACCTTTCAGTGTTGATTGTGTTTATCAACTAACGCCTACTCTGTAGTTATGACGAACCATTTTTGTGTTCTTGTATTATTCGATTACCCTTGTAATATGGACCATGAGTCTGAATCAAGCACACAAATAAGATAAATAAAATAACCGTTGCCTGCTTATGGTGAAGACATCATTACGGCGAGTTGCATCTTACAGCTGCAATCTACACGCTCTATTTGTTCCAAGTGCAAAGTACATCTTTTTCCTTCTGAGTATCGATTTGGGAGCTAGCAGGAGTCAGAACACTCAGAGTCAGAGGTCAGAACAGCAGTGAAGTGAGTAGTTGTGAATGAATTGTGAAGTAGTTTAGAAATAGAATACTCTTTAAGCGAGAAAGGCAAACGAAAGTTGGCCTTGAAATGTTTTATGTATTCTCGAAGTTTGTGACTCACTGAATATTGACATAAGCAGCTACAAAGCAATTGCAGACAATTTGAAATTAAAAAAAATTCGTAACCGTGTACTGTAAATAAAACAATGTGATTGAAAATGTGCATTTAAAATGCCTTGCCTACATTGCACTGGTTCCACTGCATGTGTGCATTTAAAACGCATGGATGTGATTGAAATGTGCATTTAAAACGCTTTGCATATTCCACTGAAAAATTNGTTGCATTGTATGTGTGGATGTAAAACGCCAGCGCTGGGTTTGATAAAATTCGATGANTCGTCGGATCAATAAATTGTCCTGTCACGGTGTTCTNTGGCGCACTTACTGTCTTTGATGTTTCTGTCAGAGCAACCTTTAGTTTGTGCAAAAGCGCCTGCAGAAGGCTTCAGCGCAAGGCTGCTCAAGCCATCTTGATTGTTGACGTGATAGCAATGGTGATCCGATGTAGACATTCTTTCGGGTGCAAAGCTCCAGGCAAAGCAGTCCGAGTGAAGCTGGCAGGTGTCCTGCAAAGGGGATACGACTTTGTACATCTGAAGACTTCATGTTCATAGCTGTTCACTTCTAGCAACCAAAAACGAGACAGNATTAAACGACGAGGCAGTAATTTGCTTNCGNTTCTTTCGNATTCAGAATTTGGTATTCATAGCAATAGCTTCATCTTCGAGACAAGNGTTTTTGTTACAAAATGAAAGGGTTGAACCCGGCGAAGTGGTACAGTGTGTTNAGCACGCGGCACAAAATCTGATAGGAAGGGTTCGATCCCAGTCGGATCATATCGAAGATTAGAAAAATAGCATTGGCAGTCAACGGCCCAAATGGGCGCCACTCCAAAAGTACATAGCGAATATAGTGAATACAAAACTTTAAGGGATGAGATTCAGTGGACTGACAAAGTCCAGTTGATATGCTCCATACTTACTTACAACTCTATGGGGGTAAGCAAGGACTTTAGTCGCACCAAATAAATGCAACTTTTTATTGTGCATTACCATTTACTCACTGTCCAAACGATTTTTTCTAAAGTTATGACAATATTCAGTTCATATACGCGTTAAATAGTGAAAAAATATTTATGAAATATGAAGGAAAGTTGCATTCCAACTTTACTTACTCTGCACTTGTTAAAATCCGGTTCCCCGAAATCATTTACCGTTGTCACTCCTTTTCCAATAATTAAAACATCACGTTTGGAAAAGCATCCCAGCCAGGACACATCTTAGAATTGAAAACACAGAAAAATCATGCTTTGTTAAAATCATTTGGCTCATTTACACAAGTACATAAACTTTGTCGAAACCATTCTTCAGCTAAAAAGAACTGATAGCGTCCACAAGTTTACAACCTTTAAATGTATTCGGTTTTCATTTGTTTTTAGTTGGAAATACTTGTACAGCATTTTTGGTAGTTTACGAAAATTTAATCATCACGAAAGGCTGCAACCAGTTAAATAGATATGCACTGGCAAACGCCTTTTAGGCGGAAAAGGAAATGTTCTATTGTTCCGAAATCATGCAATGCACAATATATTTTGTGCAAAAATGTTTTCCTTTGTGGTACATCAGGGATGTGCAACCATGCAGCAATACCGGGCCAAATGCACATAACCAAATTGGTCCACGGTCCACAGCTGCATGTGTTAAGCTCAGCAGGTTAGACAACTGGCTGACCATCCACGGGAGATTGACAATACCCTTTCAAAATCTGGGTCTTTCCGCGGGTCACAAAACTTCAGCTTCCGGGCCACTTTTTGCCCGCGGGCCATAGGTTGCACACCCCTGTTGTACATTAACACGGCAACTTCCCTGTTTCCACTCTCCTGGCATGTATACGCAGATAAGGAAGCTTGATAATTTCTGATTCACTTCGCCAATTTCATGTTCACCTTTTCACAAGTTTTATATATCTGTTAGCATCAAAGAGAAGAAACATCGTTTCCTAATTCCAAACCTAACCTATCACACCAAACCCATTTCGTGTTTGGTTCGTCATGTTTGCTGACTGACAGGAACAGGTGGTTGACACACTCGCCTCTCAAGCTGGTAGACTGAGGTCGATTCGGGTCGCACGAAAACGTGAAAATAAGGTATTTGCCGCCTTTCCATCCTCGCACCTGGCGCTAATGGAAGTGAGGAACACTTTACATGCGTTTTTTCGCACCGTTGCAACATTCACTACACAAAAGTAGCCGCGAGACCCATGTCGTGGAAAAACCGGAGCTGGGCGTCCGCAAACCACAGGTGACCAGTGGTGTAGGAGGTGGGGGTACAGGGGGTGCAAGCGCAAANCCAAAAGTTTTGATCTGATGAAAATCTGGGCAAACTCCGTGGAAACCAGGCAAAATCTGTGAAAACCTTCGCAAAATCTCCGAAACTCTGGGCAAACTCTCTCAAAATACATACAAAAATGGTGCCCAACGTGCTTTGATTCGGAAAAAACGGTGCCCAGAATCACATGACGACCTTTTTTCTCCAAATTTTTTTCTGGCAAGTTTGGAGAATTTCGGACAAAAATTCTTCACACCCCCAAAATTTGCCTGCTCCTACACCGATTCTGGTGGTGGTGACCCTCCAAAGGGAGTATCAGGTGAGAATGAAGAAACTTTCTTCATTACTGCTCAACCACGTAAGCTACTTCGGGTGACTACAGAGTTTACGCGTATTAACTCGAGAGTTAGTCACTCTTGAAAGTGAACCACACCTTTTCAAACATTTGACGGTTGCATCCACTATGACAGCTTAGGTTAGGCAGATGTTTCATTCACTTGCCAAGTTGAACTTACCTTGTACACGTTGACTGACGACAGGGATTTTCTGTTCTGGAGTTCCGAGACAAGTGTCGAAATCTGAGCGAAGAAAGACCAACGGTATCGTGGCGAAAACTTAATAATGTAGCACCAGTCCTATCTCTTATCTCCTTTGTTAGGGTATTGATGACTAATATATCGCCGTTTTATACAAAAAAAGCTACAAAAAAGAAAACTGCCAATTAACACAATGACATAAAAACTGAGGCTCCAAAATTATTATTTTGATGATTATAATTTTATGCAAAATAATTATACATAATTATGATGCAATAGCAATCATAATTAGAAAACAGGAGCTGGAAAATGCTTCTGCATAAAATAGCAAACGCTTTTTCCGGCACCCAGCGAGCAATCAATGAAAAATCACTTTTCTCAAAACCTATTTAGTCTTGATGTGCCATTTTAATAATTACTGTCAAAAAAATTCACTATCAAAGATGAAAATAAAAATGTAGTTGCGCATGTTAAAACGTTTATGTGTGTCTACCAGGGACCGACTTTGAGGGGAATGGGGGGACATATCCCCTCAACTTTTGGACAGAGGGGACACAACATCTTTTGTACCCCTAGTATTTTGTGACAAAAAATGATGTAGATTACTGTTACAAATAGACACAGCATACAGATTTACTATGCAAACTGCATTATCACGATTGTTGATAATTGTGTTGGTTAATTTGAATTAACTGAATCGTTGTGTACATACACTTTGCTCAATCACGAATTTCTGCGCTGGTCTGTAGTCTGCAATGAGAATACGATTGCCATTGGTAGTATTTACCAAAAGATCTTGTGGTTTGTTTTTATTTAATCTACATGCTTTAGTGGTTCTAGTGATAACCTTATCATTATTAGTAGTACATTTTGAGCATAGTTATATCACAACTTTTGAGCATAATTATGTCTATGTAAGCCTAACTCTCAGAATTAATGTGTTTTCATACTAAATACAGTTTAGATATAGCCCCATTGTACAGTACCAGTTGCTATACCACCACCGTGAGCGTAGCGAGGGGTCACTTGGGCCGTCCCCAAAATATATATTTTCCAAAATTTTTCTCCCCATTGCGCCAATTTTACATGAAAGTCATACTACGGTTGAGTGAACATGGCGACGTCATCGAAATGCAAACAATATAAAGGCTTGTCCCCCCAAGTGTTTTAGCAAACTCGTGCCCTGGTGTCTACACATTCCATTAAAGTGTTTCAGCTTAATGCCGCATTTAACCGAATGCAAGCCGCGGGTTACTTTGTTTTTCTCATCACTTCGTGCGGCTAACAATCAAGGGTGGCATACATTCTTCATAGACGTTTCATTTGACGTTTTATCTTCCCTTTGGCACACCTTATCAAACAAATTCCCTCTCGCTTTGTTCTCTTCCTGTGCGTCAAGGTAGGCCAACAGATTCAGGTGAGGTGTGAGATCGAATGTGCTTGTACGAGCGCACGGCCAACATAACATGAAATGACCAGTTTATAATGAAGTAAATCTATGCACAATTCCATATAGTCTATAATCATAGACGTTAAGCAGGGTACCAGTACTCTATGTTCAAGTACGGCTTACAATCGATTAAATATGGTAGGTAAAATACACCAAAGACAGCGTTTGTTTAAATACAGCTGACATGAGCACGCTGTTGCAGATGCTATCTACACAAACTGAAAGCTTAAACAATTCTTTTCCAAGAAAGTTAATTGACTTTACCAGTTCCATTTTTTATAGAATACATCGCTCGTCTTTCGTGGTTTCGGGAAGCGGTAAAGAAACCAAAATCAATCCCATGGCAATTCGCAGACAGCTTGATTTTGCGAATTCCTATACCGTCCACTTCGAATGATATTTTGCTGCAAAAATGTCCAGCCGTTTGAAGAGTATAAAGATACGAAAAAAAATGCATTGAAATTTGATCGGATCTTGCTAATGTGTGTCATGAAAACCAACAACGGTCGTTTTTTCCTTCCAACACACGAACCTTTCCACTTCCGTCAAAAATTCTTGGTGTACGCAAGCAATGTTTTCATAATCTGGAAGTTCTCCACGAGGCAGAGCAAAGTCTGACAACGCCTGGTAGTTTTCCGGACAAACGATTCGCCAGATGTCGCTGTCCAAGGCTCCATCCGAGTCTTGCAATTTTTCGGCACTTACCGGCATTACAACTGCCCCTTTGTTTTCGGCATTTCTAAAACAAAGTTGCATAAAAATTACATTACGCTCAATTTTCAGCAAAAAATGTGTGGAGGTTACAAAAATCAAAGAATTACTGATCCCATTAACTTCTGAGAGGAATATATGTTTATGATGCTTCACTACTGCCAAACTGCTCCAGTTATGCTGTTTTGGGCTGACGACACCCAATCCCAAATAGGGGTTGGATCCAGAAATACCGACATTTGTTGAAAAAGAAATGAACAAATGTTTTGTGCACCAAGCAGGACACACGATGTCATATCAGATTTTAGTGGCCTTTTGAGCATTGAAATACCTTATGATGTATGAATGTCCGTCAAATTGCTGTCCTCGCTCTGACACTTGACCCAGGATTTTGTATTCGTCTTGTGGATCAGGCTGCCAAAACGAGAAAACCAAATTGTTGATTGAGAGCACATTCTGCTTCGCCTTTTCCTTTGCGTGTGGAGCGGTTTTTAGATAAAAACCCATATCATGTGAGTTTTCGTACACGAAGCTTCCACCAGTCACTGAAAAAATATTCCGGTTAGTGGGTCAAGAAGTAATTGTTTTTTTCTTCATTCAAATGAAAGTAACGCAAAATGTTTTATAATAATTCAAAACGCGCTGGTAAAATAAAAGGAATTCCTTTTTACATACAACACCGTTGTAAGCTGTTCATATATCTATATTCCCAACCGGAAAATCCAAACTATATGTACTGTTCAACACTGTGTGTATTCGACGTAAAAGTTTGAGCAGCAAAACGTAAAGATGCGTTTAAGGACTAATTTAACATCATTTTTAAACAACACTTGACTGATAACAAAGATATTTGTTTTTGTAATATGCATAATGCACACTTTTACTTCAATTAGTTATTGGATGTTAGCGCTCTTCATCTCAGAGTTGCTGATGTAAAGCAGACATACAGTANATAGGCATAATATCAATAAAGGAAGATGTAAATATTTCCATATTTTGAAAACATAAAATAACTATCAGGGTGAAAATAGGTTNAACTTGTTATTTCCTGTTGGAAAATTGTCTTAATTCTAGGCTGTTGCTTTGTTCTATAAATTTTAGATAAAGGAAAGGACTANCAATAATCGCNTTTGCTTACAAAAGCAGTTAGGCCCTCGGGGCCTTGTAACGCTGTGCACAAACGAACACGGGTTAANTTNTAGTTTTTATGGTAACACAAAACCCGACAGATTTTTTACGCNGTTGGTGTGCAGTGATCTGGAACATACGCAGAGCTGAAAAACGGATCGTGAACTTAATTACGCGATTAACTGCAATTTTTCACAAAACTGCTTGTCAGTCAAAATTTTAAAAAATTCTGCAAGCCTTTGCCTTCTTAAAAACACAACACACAAACGAAAAATCTACGGAAATTAATAAAAAAACTCTTTTTCGTTCGTGTAGTAATATATATATGAAGCCAAAAAACTGTATTCACCAGTACTCGGTTTTCTTAGGACAAAGAAGTTTTCATCTCTATCTCTTGGTTTTGAAACATGATCACTCGCTTTGAAAAAGCCAAAGTCTGGCCCTTTTTCGTGAGGGTCCCTGGGCACTAGAGACCACATTGCAGCGGTTCCCAAATCAGTGCTATTTGCAGACCTGCAACACATTTGACATGTTGGACGCGAAAGATGCTCATGTTATCCTGCGTCAACATAGTTTCACAAAGCAATTGCAAAAGCATGTTAGATAGCGGTGCGTTTAAGAACTGAAATAAATTTATCTGAGCGTGTTCAGCAAGAGTATCGCACAATGTGAGAATAAACACATCTATAATACTTGTTCTAAAATATTAGTCAAAACTTGATTTTCTCTAGATTGCCTCAAGGCAAGTAATTATCGGAAATCTCAGATTCGGAAAATATGGTACAACAAAGGTGACGTATCAGCAAACGACAGAGCATTAAAGTATCTGTTGCAATGTGAACAAAGCGCAGTACAGGTGTTACTCCTAAAACGTACATCTGAGGCTCTGCCTAGGTATCTCATAGCTAAAACAAGAATAACGATTCCAAAGGTGTTTGAGTCACCGTCTCTTTAATCGAAGCTGTAATTTCCTTGCTCCATAATTGGCGTTAGATACTACGTTTTATCAGTTTCAGTGCATCCAGCTGTATGAGAACGGCCTATATTCCAGTTGATAGTTGTAGCAGCTTGTGTTTTTATTTATTTCAGTCGAGAATTTGTTTGCTTTCTCTGCTCATGCTTCAATTATTCAGCAATTCACTCGCACGTTTCTGCTTGCACATTTCAGGACCGAGGATGCGTACTTTCACGTGAAATCGATTTCCTATTCAAAACATTTGCTGATTGATTCGACTGCGTCACTTTTGCGGAGACTGATTACCATTTAAAGGCAGCATATTAGTAAACGCATGCCTCTCGCGGGCTGTTTTGAGTTTTAGTTGTATTTTTGCGTCGCTGCTTTTAGTGGGGCCTAACTTAAGTTATCGGTTAGGGTGATTTTCTTACGGGCATGCCTGAATTTTGACCGACCGGTGCGGGTTTCCGTCAAACACAATTTTGCAAACTGTTTGAGCAGCATGGAATGGCATTGAATTGGTACTATATTTGGTGAAGTGTCAAATTTTGGTTACAACAGCTCTGTATTGCAATAATAGCTCACATCGCATATGAATCGCGTAACAGTTTTCTAATCCTTGTCCATAAGACAAGGTTTTTGCCCTACTGTCCAAAATATCTAAAATCTATCAATTGGACTAATGTGTAATGCACACAGTGCTAAGCAGAAAATATTAAAATTTCTTTTTTGGAGATGGCTGACAATCAAAATTCTCTGAAGAAGCAGGAACGAAATGCGAAAACTTGCAAGACGTCTGTAAAACTGCTGGGTTTTCCTTCAAAATGAAAAAAATGTTTTTTCCCATTGCGCAATATATGCTTGACCAATATTTACACTGCATGAAGAAGCTTGTTAAGTCTTATATGTGCAGTCGAAGTGCCCTCTTGTGAACAAAATACACGCAGACTAACCACAGCATTCGGTCTGCCGACGCTGGTACTGAAAACTCTTTGGAAACGCAGCGAAAATGCTCGGCAAGGTCGTAGGGCTTGTCTGGGGCTGGAGCAGCAATGTCACCTAAAGAAACATAACCACTTGGGCACTCAACATGCCACAGAGATCCGTTGTTCTTGTCAACATTTCTGTGTTCACCAATCGACCAGTAACGGGCAACTTTCGAAGGAAGTGCCAGTGGGGTCCCGGACAATGGTCTGCAAAAACGGGTAATGAACCTTATAATGCGTTTAAAGGGTATGGAAGCAGTGGGCTAGTTTTATTCCCGTTTATTACACAAATGATTTTTTATGAAAAACACTTTACCTGCGCAAACAAACAAGCCATGTAATAAACACATTTAAGAAAATTATTGCTTTGATAAAGCATAACATCATCCTGTACGTTCGACGAAGCTATTATACAACGAAACTACTGTGCCGTAGTAATTACAGCACCTTTCATCCAGTAGTACTCCGAACCATGCATGATCAATTTTTTGAAAACATTTACGTAAAAATCGAGATAGATTTCCATTCGATGAAGTTCAAAGTTGGTGTCAAATTGCACCACAGTAAAAAGCGTTTTTTTGCTCAGTTACTCACTTTGCCAAGACAGCCTGACGTGTTGGTGGTTCTTCAGTGGTGGATGCAATAGCCGTATGGCCGATGACGAAGCACCCCTTGCAACCATCTCTTGGCTTCCAAGCGCTAATTTCATTGCCGGGATCGCTCCAGCGGAAAGTGTTGTTCCACAGACGGTTCAACTTTAATTCCATGGCATTTGCTTTGCTCTTGCTGGTAAAGAGGTACCCTACAGAAAAGATGTTTAGTGATGAGCAAATACTGGAGTAAGGCTCCAAAAATTCATGAAGCAACTTAGCGATATTCTTTAGAGCTAAGTTAAATTTGTTACAGAGATACTGCGATCACATGCCATAAAACGTTAAATAGCACGCAACGTCTAACTGTAATGACACATATTTCTGAACTAATGAAAGTGCTGAAAAAGTCATGGTCTATTTAACGGAAGGGTTAACAGCAAGAGGCATTGCCCACGGCTGCAGTTGCCTGTTAATAAATAAAAGCGTAATTCACTGCTTTTCTTGAAAAGGTTCAGTTGCCTCATTGCAAACGTGTTTTTGAAAGCATTAGCAACACGTCCAGAGGCCTCAGCATCTTGAACAGAAATGAAGTTGCACTTACTGTGGAACGAATTCTAACTTTTATGAAATGGTTGACGAGCTATAACCTTTTCAACAGCGAAGTTGTTGTGCCGTAATCGCATCAGTTTTCATCAACGCACGCTTTTAACTTGCAGATCTCAAGACTACCTATCCAAAAGTCTGATCAAGAATAACATTACTTTGGCATCATTTGAATGAAACTCTTTTGGATTTCTTGTTTTTGATACTTTCTCGTTTCTTGTTGTTGCGTTCCTTGGAAGGGCACTTAACACTGGTTGGGCAGGGAATGGCAACAATAATTATTTCTGTTCAGAGCAATTTTGCTTTCAGCAATAAACCCAACTACTTTAATGATTAAATGCGCAATACTCATAAATTAAAGTTGGACACGATCGAAAAAGTCACGTTGAAGGTTTCTACCTGGTTGTGACTTGTATTTGATATTAGTAAAAGATATGAACAATGTACAATGTTGAGTACTTTACTCGTGCAGGTTTAAACATGGTTTTGCATGTTTGAAATCAATGACCCAAACTTTGTTTGTTGACCAGTGTTCGAGGTTACAGTATAATTGAGGCGAGGTTGAAAAGTGAATAAAATGACTGAAAAAATCAGGAAGCCAGAAAAGAACGAGTATTGTAGTTTCAAACGTTTGGAACGGGGCCGACGTCATGTAACACATACAATAAAAAAGACACAAAACCGTATAGTTTACAGTAAGATGGAAAGATTATAGCAAGATGGAAGAGATCCGCCATCTCTTCCTTTAATTCGTGCACGGCACAAGAGATATATGGAGACAGGGACAGTGCTGGATAAAGAAGTGGACGAGCAAGAACATCTGAGGAGTTCGTTTAATCCTACCTATTTCATGTAACACTAGCTGTTAAATCAACAGGTCACCTGAAATACACAAACGCTTGTGATAAAAACTTTGATAACCAATGAGTGCATACAACATTTCTTTATTACAATGTCGTTTAATTGTCTCAATAATAATATCTTGATTAATAAAAAGAATGTATGGACTCCCTACAGAACACGAAAACGAGGTAGTATTTTCCATTACTGGGGGCAGTGGAGGTACAATCTTCAATTTTTCAAATAGCAAATTATTTTTCACACACAAAAAAACGAAACTACAATTCTTGCGTTGCTTCAAAAATTTGTCATTTTATAGATATCGGATGGTTGATATAAGAAAAGGTGATTTGTGTATTTCTGCCCTTCTGCGACAAAACTGAAAATAAGACTCAGTGGACTCAGCACGTGCGCAGTATGCATGGTGAACGCCGGCACGTAATAAACAACTTACGAAAAAGTGCAAACAAATCAATCTTTCTCGTTAAAATTTTTTGAAACCTTTCCGCTTTCAATCTTTATTGCTTTGAAATGCTGTTGAAAAGGTTTCAGAGAAAAACAGTAGGTAATCCAGGCATTACTTGCATGGAATGTAACGTGAGAAAAAGGCGTGCTGGATGTCTGAGAGATTAGTTTCTCATGTTAGTTAAACGAAACATGTGTGGTGTTTCGCAGGGATAGCAGCTCTACTGATAAGCTTGGAATACTCCAATGCAACAGTTTTCTGGGAACAAGCCCACAATAAAGATACGTTTCAAATCCCCCGCATCATTCTTCCATAGCCGCTGTGTTGAGTTTTAGTCTTACGCTAAGAACTACAATTAGTGAAGGCGGTGCGCCACAAAAACTAGGTAATCAGACATTTTTCTCTTTCCAGTTGACAGTGGTACAAGCATAATGACAAACAAACTTTTATATTAATGGATGGTATCTGCAACAAAAGATAGCATCTAAAATAACAGTGTCGGTTATAAATATAACGTTTCATACCAGGATCAGCTTCTTGTCCACATGGCAAAGTTCCTGCAATTGACAAAAGAACTCAACGAAAGTTTGAAACTAAGTAAACTACAAGTAAAAGGAAAGTTGTCACTCGTCACTCGTATGTCACTCGTATGAATGTCATTCGTAGATGCTTAAAAGCCTCAACGTAAAAATGAATGCCCGCAAACTACATTTTAGCAATTGTGCTATCGAAAAAAGATGGCCATTGCATGCAACAAAAAGTGTATCTCGTAGACGTGTACTGCGGCGCTTCTCCTTTTTCAATATTTGTAGAAATACCGCGTTTGCATTGCTTTCTTAGTTTGATTTTTTGAACTTTCCGCGTCTCTTCTGTATTACACCGCTATGAGTGACTTTAACCTTTGATTGCTTCAAAGGACTATCAATATCACGCGTCGTATGCTCCCCTACACTATCAACTTACTCCATAGGCGTAGCCAGTGGGGGGGCGAAAGGGGCCATGCCCCCCCAAATTTTTAGAAAATATAGTCATTTTGTGCTTTGAGAGGCGTTTTTCTAGACAAAATAGTGTTATTCGCCTAAAATCAAGCATTTTGGCCCCCCCAAATTTTTTTGCCCCGCCTCAAATTTTTGGGCTGGCTACGCCACTGCCTTACTCCCAGAGTAAACTAATATTAGTAAACATTGTGACCGCCCATTATACTAAAAATAATTACAAAAGTTGAATGCATATACTCATCATTCCATCCTGAGAGATGTAGAGACTCATTAGACTAGAGTGCTGCTCAACTTAAAGTTGAAATGTAACTACTTTAATACTTGATACTTAACGTTTCCAAGGTAGCATAAAACGTTTTATCAAATGATTTTCATCAGTCTTGGTTTGACTGAAGGCCAGAGCCGTATCAGCCGCACTCCATACCCCCCAATTGGGGGGGCACGCTGTCACAGGGGCCCAAAAATCAGTCCCGTCACCACTTAGTTCCCCAGACAAAGCTTCGATCCCCTAAACTGAAATATGAAGCACTAAAAATCAGTGAATTAGCGGGGCCCTTTGAAAAAAAGTGCTTATGCATTACAGTTACTTTGGGTTCCTTTGAAAGCAAGGTATTTACACATTTTAGAACTGCTGTTAGGGGCCCCGTTGAAAGCGAAGTAGCCTACTTATACATTACAGTTGCTGGTGGGCCCCTTTGAAAGCAAGGTACTTTACACATTACTACAGTTGCAAGGGGGGGCCCGAGGCAAGTGCTTCGCTTGCCTTCCCTTAAACACACCACTGTATATAGCCCTGACAATGATCTTATATGAGAATATGAAACCGATTGAACACGTTCTGCTTCATCCGATATGCGTACTTTCTCACCCGGTGTGCGCATGTAAACACTGTAATGCAAAGTTATCTTTATATCATTCAACACATTGAAGTTGCTGATGAGTTTATCACTTCAAAAAACACAGATTGCATGCGATTTTTCATAGTTAAATCTAGACACGCAGGTCGACTAACTAAAAAACAGATCTGGGTGGAAAGAACCCTCAGTGGGAGCCATGGTCACATGCGGCAAAACGCCTACTACCGTAACTTGAAGTGAACATTTGAAGATCTGTTGCCGGGTTATTGTTACGCAATAACGACCAAAAGTACAACAATCCGCTAGCAACTTTCACAACCTACCTCTACAGGCAACGGATCGGACATGAGCAAACTGCACACTTGCTCTAAGCGTGCCGGGGGCCTCGCGGTCACGACTTTGCCTTGCTCTGATGGGCCTTGCGTTCATTTATTCGGGTCTGCCTACATTCCTAGTTGTATACGTCCAGAAGTCAGACTTCCACTTGATCAACGTATTTTGTGAAGGGATTGTTGCAAAAAATGTAGGCTACTACGTTTAGCCCAAGTACTACCGTGTTTTCCCGATAATAAGAGCTACCCGATAATAAGACCTAACGTGATTTTTCCGGATGAATTTAATGTAAGCCCTGCCCTTAAAATAAGCCCTAACCCTACCCTGTCTGATTATCGAGGAAACACGGTAGTCTTCTCTTATTTTGTACTGCATAGCAGCAAGATACCTTTCGTGCTTACGACCAAAGTTG
>JGI24022J15233_10004014_pt1 | contig 14967 bp, 10 predicted proteins | sample Ectturendosymbi2_FD_15233 | JGI IMG/M metagenome (IMG submission 15233)
CAGTGTTTACATGCGCACATCAGGTGAGAAAGTACGCATATCGGATGAAGCAGAACGTGTTCAATCGGTTTCATATTCTCATATAAGATCATTGCCAAGGTTATATACAGTGGTGTGTTTAAGGGAAGGAAGGGAGGTTTTTGCCTTGGCCCCCCCTTTGCAACTGTGTAAAGTACCTTTCTTTCAAAGGGAGTCCAACCGAAAATGTAATGTGTTAGTGGGCTACTTTGCTTTCAAAGGGGCCCCCAACAGCAGTTTTAATGTGTCCCTTGCTTTCAAAGGGGACCCAAAGTAACTGCAATGCATAAGCACTATTCTTTCAAAGGGTCCACTAACTTCACTGATTTCTAGTGCTTCATATTTCAAGTTGGGGGATCGAAGCTTTCTCTGGGTGGCGAAGTGGTGACGGGACTGCATTTTGGACCCCCTGTGACAACGTGCCCCTCCCCCAATCGGGGGGTATGCTGTACGGCTGAAACAGATCTGTGAAAGCTACTACAAGACTTCACGAGTTTTCCTTGAGGGTTCGAATAGCTCTCTGGCATATTTTCGCAGCAGTTATCGCGAGCCAAAATGCCGTCAGTGGGAGACTAATGTTTTTTCTACTATTTTTGGAATTTTATGCACAACGGTTTCTTTGGGCAATAACGTTAATTCCAGACATGCTAGAAGGCCAATCAAGAGCTCTGTAGACGCGGATGATCGTCTAGTTTCCAAACAAAGTTTGATCCATAAAAATGGCTCATTGGATTAGCGCCCAGGGCTAGTTAAAGTGGGTAAAAAATTTAAAAATATGCCTTCGTTGTGACGTCACCAAGAGGAAACCTCACACCCAAATCAAATGATGTGTTTTTAATTGAAACCAAAAGACTTGCTGAATCCGTGGATAACTTGAACAACTCTCTAGCCCAATTGACTGGCGAGTTGTAGCGTTTTAATACGATTTTTAAAAAATTTTTAAATGTGCGCTAAAATTTTGGCGGGCGCGGGATCTAAAGGGTTTGCTTTACTCTATCTACACTCCTGCATTTAATCTAGTACGTTTGAAATCTTTAATAAACTTTAAAGACTTTCTGCGTTATCTCTATGGAGAGTCGGGTCGCGCTTCGCACCTCATGCATAAATTCGATAAACAATTTGCGAGGTGCAACAAATCTCGTATAAAGATCCTTTGTTTGAATTCCCACACGTTTTAACAGCTTAAACATCACAACTGAAACTGCAAATGACGGATCAGCCGAACAAAACGCTTCTCAGCGACAGAAAGAGGTGACGAATTGGAATTGAGCGAATTGACGAATTAGGCGATGGCGAATTAGACAAATTNTACTGTATATTTTNTCTCTCGGAGTTATTGTGTGTAGCTCCAGACGTCGCATAAATGAACAAATGATAAGCAATCCTGCTGCGTAGCACCTTAGCATAATTGTGCAATTATTGGTAATAGCATTGGTAATAGCTGTTTTTGGGTTAGTTCCCACAAAACTCTTTTCGCGTTCTCACACATGTTTTACTTGAAAATGAGTAGTTTGGGTGCGTTCCCACACTTCTTTTGTTATCACTACGCCTCTGCTACAGCATCCCATTCCAATGTCAATGAATAGCTCTTAGGGTAAATTTATAATAAGGCGGTCGGATGGTTTACTTTTACAAAAGTTAAAATACCATCTTACTCTCGCAAAAGCTGTACTTATGCAAGATCGGCCGCCGTTAGTCCATGCTTGGTATTGTCTAGTGCAGGGCTTCTCAAACGTTTTTGCTCTGCAACCCATTTTGTGAAAAGTTTCTTTATGCGACCCTTGGTGGATATCCTAGATGTTAATTGATATGTGTAAACGTATCATCACAAATCACAAACGGAATTTTTGTCTGTGGCGAAATCATACAAATGCACACAATCCACGAAAGCAGCTGCACAATAATAAAACTACCACGTAAAGGCAACAGCAAGGCAAAAAAATTAACAAAAATACAATGCAGTTTATAGAAATTGTCAAGCACAACTAATGAGATGGATGCACTTGATAATTTTTACACAGATCAATCATTGGTAGGTTGATACAAGACAACGCAGAACGAAGGACATTCTTAACATTTTTCAAAAAGAATCAGTTTTTGGACTTCATGATTATAAATTTTGAGAATACCGCTTCACACAAATACGTTGTGCTAACGTCTAAGAGTTTATGAATGGCTGGATCAGAAATGACTGCGCATTCATTTTTTGTTCTTATCCAAAAATGACATAAACTCTGTTTTGAAAATTCCAGTTGCAAACATTTGCCGTTTAATAACACCGCAAACTCACGGACATGGCAGGTGTGTGGCCTCCTAAAATATCAACTGTATACAGTTTATTGGTTTGTGGATGCAATTTTTCCTGAATCAAAGTCCAAGGTGCTTCTGAAACTTTGTACTGCATGAAGTTTTCAGCTTTAGTCTAAAACTACTCGGTGTGTTCTCAAAGCAGTTAGCCTATAGCCCCTAGTTTATAGACCTAAAGTTCTAAACAGAAGCATTCCTTCCTGGTCGTAATGAATGCAATAAGGTCAATACTGGTCAGCAGGTTAAAACAATCATGATGTAGCAACGCATAAGTTGTTGTGCTTGGTTGATTATTATTATCATTTGATAGCTCAGGCAGACATCCTAGTAAACAACTGACAGCATCAAGCACGACATTGCCCCTAAAAATGCAGTAGAAATAGATTCACTGTGGGCCTGCTTAATTTTGTTGTAAAGTTTACAAAAATTGTTATATCTGATTCGTCAAGCCAATTTGTTTCGCGAACCCAAAATTACATTTCGCGAACACAAGTGGGGTTGCGACCCACAGTTTGAGTAGCCCTGGTCTAGTGCACGTGGCACAGTCATTACAGATACTTCGTTTCCATTATAGATTCGTTAACGCACAAAGAGATGCATGAAAAAGTGCTATCACATTAATTAAAATAAAAAGTCTTTCTTCTTTTAGTGCAGGATATTCATGCCAAAACGTGGAATTTAGCTAGTTTTCAAGACGACATCATTTGGAGGGAAACGTTGTGATGGGGCATTTATTGGCGTGGCTACAGATAAACGAAAGTTATATTTGTAAATAGAAAAGATGGCTTGCTTCCATATGCTTTAAGATCTGTCAACCCTGGTCAGTGGAAAGGGGCGTTTTTCCACATTTCCCGCCAAATACCCGCAACAGACGTAAAAATCTGTATTTTTGTGTGTTTCACGACTGGTAAAATTTTCCTTCCAATATGCACCTTATTTTGTGGTTTCTTTGAAGCGCAAACTGCTAATACAGTACAAAATTTCTATAAACAGACTTAACATAGTCATTTAAAGCAGTGCGAAAATAAATTAAAGCTTTGTGTCATCTGATTTATTAAGATACTTATGATAAGTTTGATTTGATACCGCATGCGCAATCAACCACTGCGTTTACTTGAAAGCAGTTCAACCAATGTACTTATGTGTGATCAGCGTTGCCACGTGGCAACGTGCCGCATCTCGCTAATGCTAAAGTGAAAAATCTGAAACCTTGGATATTTATATGTAGGCTACATATAAGCCACAAGCACAAACGTATAAAAATCTTATAAAGTAGAAAAAAATCAGAAAAAATACTTTGGAAGTAAATTGCTAAGTTCTGTCAGTTGCGACCAGTCGTTCATAGCGTTTGTTTATAAAATGCTAAAGCAACAACAGTGTTTTAAATTAAATATATCGGTAGGAATTGTAATTTCGCAGCTTTTTCCTGCGCCAACCATTGACTCAACCAGTCTTTCTCCACTATAAGTTAAACTCTGCCCTGTATATTGGCGACTATTATAGCACAGTGTTGTGAAGAATACTTCACCCCTCTTCCAGTAGTGAACTCGTAATGAGATGTGACTACCAAATTTTACTGAAAACGTCCCCCACCTTACTAGCTGGATTCCCCCTGTGGTGGACTCAGTGGTACAGAAGGCGTTTGAAACCAAATTAAAAACTTTCAGATTGACCACGGTTGTGTGTTTCACAACTGTCGAAGAATATCGTTGCTTTACACAAATTTATGCGTCAAATGCTTTGCTGCACCCAGACTGTTCAGTAGAAAAGGTTTCCCAGTAAACTTGAAATGAAATAAAGTTCCTTGTAAATGCTTTTGTAGTCATCATATGATTCACGTGTCAATGTATAATTAATTACTATTGGTAATTAATAATTACCATAAGGAGTTCAGTTGCTTTCTTCAGATAAATACGTAATCATCATGTGTCAAAAGAAACTTTTTAGAAGTTCGACGCCACGAATACGACGGCGCAAATTAGCGGGCGTTTCACATGTTCGACGTCACAATTATGCGGATATTTCACAATGCACAACAAGCTAAATAGAAATTTGGTATGCTACAACATTGCAGTTTGCACACGTATGAAAATATTGGAAAGACAACAAGAGAACCCTTTATTTTTTCCACTGCAGTTACTTAAGAAGAAACTTTAGTACAACCAACGCGCTTGTACAATCACCAAAACTCTATTGTTTTTGTCTGGCGCAGAGACCTGGTTATTTGAAATGCAGATAAAATTCTTCAAATTTTGTAGCAGCTGGAATCAAATCAGCACGACCTCTCACAACACTGGTAAAACGTTGGAAACCAATTTTAAAACACTTGTGGTAACAGTGAGGCTCTTGGAAAACATGCAACATTCAGTCAAACCACTTCATCAACCGCAGTGAGATTTGAAGATTTGTTTTTACTGAGACTGGCTGTGCTAAGACCTTACACAACAAACAAACAAAAAACAAGTTTCCTACAAACTTAACTTGAAAACGCACGATAAATTTGAAACTTCGAGAAAATGCATGCGTTTCAACAGGACAACTTTATCCAGTAAGGAAAACTATTGAAGCTTTTAGTGCCCAAAGTAGGCCTAATAGGTTAATATGAATTAGGTATGAAACACAATAGCCACCTGGACAACTGCCACCAGGGCAACTGTCACCTAGGAAAACTGCCTCTTGGGACAATCGCCACCCGGACAACTGCCATCTACGATAATGCCTTTTTGCACATCACATACAAGCTATCAAATTCAGCTAACTCTAACGCATTGTGACACGTAGAGTTCGCACGGCACAGCGGTTGGGAACCACGATGCTGCAGTGTTATTGCTTCAACATAGCGCAGAAAAAGTGAGTTGCAACATCACTGTTGCTGCCAAATAACTCGCAAACCAAAAACTAAGATAAAAGAATGCACAGAGTTTAAAATGAATGTAAGTAAACAGTTTTGATGAAAGCGTGGAATGAATACGATGCGATGATTTGCATGAGAGAATTTTCTGCGAAAAATTTGAAAAGGATCATAAAAAAGTAAGGTTTGCACTAACTTAAGAATGATTGTGATAATGTAATGACATCATAACGAAATTCTGTACGCAAAATTATCAAAGTTGAAGTGAATGTTTGTAGTGGTCAAAGAATGAAGAAACGTTCGTTATGCACCACCGTCTACCATCTTCTGAAGGTCAAATGGCTTTAAATGGCTATACAAGCAGAGAACTAAAGTTGTGCTAGATGCAGGGCCGGCCTTTAGCCGATTGGACCGATTGCTTCCAATCGGGCCCCTCGCCAAAGGGGGTTCCGCGCTACTCCTACCAACCTACGCAAGCTGATACTTTCAATCGAAGCTGCTTGTGTAGAGCCGGCGCAGGGCCCACAATATTTTTAACGTGGGCACCGTTACCAACGAAAATTAAAGTGAACTGCACGGTTTTTTAACATCTTCCTTAACACGCTGCATTATGGTTAAGTCAGGTGCTTTGCTTGGCCAAGAAACTCATCCGCTCATGTTTATGTTGCAAACCTAAGATGCAGACATACTGCGGACTTAGGAACTGCACTGGCAACAAACCCTGAAATTGTTTTTCCGCTGTTATTTTGTAGGCTTGCAAAGTCTTGAGTCAGTTATACGTTTTCCATACGGCATTACTATTTTCACTCCTTTTCCATTCGAGGCTGTCATCAGGCATTAAAGAAATAAACTTGTAATAAACAGACCAGTTCGTACAACCCAGCGGCAAGTCGAAAACTGTGCTAAGCGAAAGTGACTGCGTTAGTGATTACTTACATAACGTAAGGCGGGCAGTACTCACGCGACAAAGAAATAACGAAACAGTGGTGATATTACGAAACAGTATAATCATTCACGCTTTCCATAAGAGGTTGGGTAAAGACCGGATCAAACATCCTGTCGTTTAACCAAGCTAAAAGCATTGTTTATTTTAGAGTATTTTTTATTTTTGTTTTTACTTCTGTGGACACCAAACAGGGGCGCATTTGTGGCAAAGGGGGGCCATTCAGAAAGGGCGCCACAGGCTTTTAATGGGGGCAGTTGCCCCAAACTACCCCACTGGAGCCGCCACTAGTAGCAGTACATTTTATTGATCGGAAGTGATCAAATTTGAATTGATTCTCACAATTTTTGAATATAATTTTGTCTATTTTAAGGCCAACTCTCAGAATTAATAAGCTTTCATATTAAATGCAGTGTGCTAGTTATCTAGATATAGCACGATTGTATACTTAAATACTACTAGTTGCTATACCACCACCATGGGCGTAGACAGGGGATCCATGTTCACAAAAATATATCAATTCCGAATGTGCCCCAATTTTGTGCATTTCAGGTCTTACCACGGTTGACTGAGCATGGTGACGTCATCAAAATGCAAATAATAAGGTTTTTCCCTCTGAAGTTTTTTTAGCAAACTCGGTCCCTGCCTACACCTGAGAAGGGGGTTACGCAGGGTCTTGTCGCAATTGTTTTACGTTGCTTATAGGGGAGCATCAAGAGGTACTGTGCAGGATTTTGAAAATTTGTGCTATTCAAGTCGAAAAGAACAAAAAAACTACTTGACTCACAATGAGGTGAAAATTAGTTTTACTCTTTTCTAGTATTTTCTGAAAATTGTGTAAAACTTTGACAAATTCATGAGCATGGAAATTATGATAATTCCTGGAATAACCAATGTTTACGCAAAGCGTGTGTTTTTTTGATACATACATTGCAGCGATGTAACAAAATGAACATAACTTCAGCTAATCTGTCTGCGTGAAACAAACTTTCAAAAATTCTGCAAGAAATCAAGTTAAATTACGTTCATAAAACTTACATTGAAATTAATAATGATCGATGCTGTCTATCGAGAGGCATCCCTTTTGAGCAAAGAATCAGACATTAAAATCTTAGAGAATATATTCTGCATACTATTTCAGGCACCATCAGCTTTTATTTAAACAGAATGATCGATGCAATATATTAATTGCAGTAAATCATATCACATCATCTCAGGAAAAATACAGGTAAAAAGAGTGAAAAATTTCAAGCGACTTTGTCTGTACAGTGATTACTTGTTAAACGTGTATTTTTACCTACTGTGCAAAGTAAATCAAAAATCAAGCTTCCTGTGCTGTTCTGTGGACAAACATCTTCGGCTAATCAGTGCTAACGATTGTCCTTTGGACTTTAGCATAGCAACAACGAACAGTAGATTTATTAATTCCTGAACCTTCACATGCAGTGGCGTATGCAGAAAATTTTGATGGGGAGGGGGATCATTCTGTGGCATATGGTGTCATTTGTATTTAGGTGCGCGTTGTTTGTGACGTCACAATCTGACATCATTTTCATGTTTCCAAACCAACGTTTTGGCGGCGTTTCTTGACATAATATGCACAATCTTCTGCACGCAATCACTTTATTTTTGTGTCATTGCACTGAATATGAACTATCAGCCTTCCAGGTTAGGGTATTGGAGAAAAAAAAAACTCAACGCCACGACACAGCAGTTCATTACTGCAAAAATATCAGACTGCGAGTGAAAACAGGGGAGAAAAAGACACTCATCAATGCGTAAGAACAATTTGCAACTACAAAATGAGGTTTTATGCGCTGATGTAAAGCCGAACTTTTATAAACAGCCAGATGCTCAACTGGTTGAAGCCTCTCAACCTTTTGAGCGATTGAGCTTAGACTTCTAAAGGCCCATTGCCGTCCTAGACCAAAAACTATTATATATTGACTGTTGTGGATGAGTATTCACGCTTTCCTTTTGTTTTTCCTTGCCGCAGTACTGATGCCGAAACCGTAAGTTCTTGTTTGAATCAATTGTTTACGTTATTCGGAATGCCTGCCTAACACTCTCATCGGGGCTCGGCTTTCGTGTTACATGATCTCATTTCGTACTTGCACCATCGAGGCATCTGCTGCAGCAACACTTCTATCTATTATCCTAGCTAGAGGCAATGGTCAATGTGAGCGTATAGATTTACTACAGGGCCCTAAGCAGGTGTCACCTATATTGTCGCTTTGACTTAAAAGCGTGAAAGTATGCCCCTCTTGGTGTAGTGCTCCCTCAAAATTTTGTCTGTTGTGGTGCCGACTTTGGTTCTGCGATTGCTTTAGAGTTAGACATTAAACTGAAATTAAAGCCTTTCCTACATTCTTCTCAACAACAATTGGCAATGCCACCTTTAATCGGAATTTATAGCTCTTTCGTGTAGTTCAAAAGTTCTCTTCGTTAAATTTCCGTGATTTCTAGCGTTTTTGGTAGTTTATTTTTCGGACATATGCATTTTCATGCAGAACCGTGTTGCTTCCCACGAAATATCTCCAGGTTGTCGATCTGATTAGCTGTAGGCCTATGTCAACTCCCTTGTAACAGAAACCCCGTACTGTATGGACTAAACAAACACAGTGCACTCAGTGGACGCACACTGTTCATGCCTTTTTTATGTTGCCATTTTCCAAGCAATGCAAAATATAGTGTTTTAATCCTTTATGCTATAGGCTGATGGTAAACAGCATGTAGACAAATTTTGCACAGCAAAGTGCTTCCGCAACACCAATATGGACACGATTTCCCAAGGAAAGCTCACGAGAAACTGTTCTAGCTGATTTAACAAACATCCCTTAGAGCTTCAACAAGCACGCTCTGTATACTGGAAATTTGGAAACACCAGTTGGAAACACCAAACGTAGGATCCGCATCAAAAACGCTACAAATTTGCCTACAAAAGCTCATGAAATTCAAGAACAGTGTAATATTGACCAATCGCTTAACACTAGAGGCCACTGTGCTGCAGTAAATAGGGCTCTATTATTTCAGAAGTAACTAATTGATTTACTGCTACAACATCTTTGACAGCTGAAACCCACTACTGATTAATTCAATAACGAAATTTTGTAAAGCTTTGAAACTCGCCCTTTACTTTAAAACACTATACAGAGCAACAAGGTATGCTGTAAGACAGAGTCATAGCCAAGGGGGACACCGCATGGACCATTGTAACAAAATGACGTCACTTTTTGAACATTTCTTTAAATCATAAGCAAAGCGAGGTATCCGTGTTGTTGGTCTCCCGAAATCAAAATTTCTGGCTACACCCCGTAAATTGCGTTGTACAAGAACTTTCCGCAGTTGTTCTCGTGACTTCGCCGTTCAGATCGTTATATGTACTGTACTTATGTCCATGTATGTACCGTGTCTTGACATTTGCATTTTCTCTCGTTTTAAAGTAAATATTCGTATAAATTTTTCAGAAATTGTCACAAAAGATGGTTTGAAACGAAAGCATATATTTAGACTTTCACTGCCGCAAATCAGTTGTTTTCCAAAATATCTGAATCAAAATGTGCTGCGAAAGTTAATACGCTGGATAGCCATGAATTTTTCCTTACACTTAAGCAATGTTTTCGAGCAAGTTTTTAGATGGTCATTCGCACGTGATAGAGTTGGTTTTTCCGTCTCCGCAAGACGTCGTTGTAAAGCATAACGATCCGTGCCTTCTCGCGACGACGATGCGCTATCGAAGCGATCACGCGACGAACATGCAACGAATAGGCGTCCAACCAATTGGCAATGATGAGCGCGACGTAACCGAAAGTAATCCACACGATGTCGGTGAAGGGAAGCAGGTGAGCTCTGGGCAAACAGTCTGCAGAACAAGTATCATGACTGGCCATTGCACTAGTGGTTCTGCTCAACATTTTAGATTTTCACTGGCATTGCAAATGTTTTCCATCTGTCGGCTTTCTTCTGCAATTGTAAAACAGATTTCACAAAACGTTTAGAGCACCAACGTAACTGCTTTGGACCACAAGCTTGCACTACTTTTCTTGGACCCACCAAGGTTAGAACTTAAACTATCGAGAACAAGTTGGCGACCGGCGACCCGTTGCCTGCAACAGCCACTGTTTTATTGAAAGTAAATTCAGCATCGGCAAACCGCACATAAACCATTATTTAAAACCTGCACAAAAGTGAAGGAAATCGTTGCAAATACGTTGAAAAGTGCAGTGAAAGGACAACATGAACGATGCTTTCAATACTGGTAAGTTCAACTTCAACTCCTTGAAAGTTTTTATGTCACGAATCGCAACCGTTGAAAGTTTCGTAGTTGGTTATGAGCAAAAATAACGTTTTTTCTGCAAATGTTCACAGAGTATTAAGGGAATCGAAAAGCAATCGAGAAATTTGATGCTGCTGGCCGATTCTAAAAAATCGGAAGTAATTATTGTTGCAGTATATTTCAATGAAAATCGTCCGTTCATCAATCGTGCGGTAGTCCAGTTTCAGATTTACCAAAATTGCCACCAACCACTTTTGCAGGATAATGAAAGCTTTCACTCGGTATGGTATTGTAGTGGAAGTAATGATAACATTTGATTGCTTGCGATTACGTTCTTTTCACGCCGCCCTGGGCATCGCATGTGGTACATTGAATTGATCCGTGCTTGCTGTGCCAGCTGCAGTTCGGCAGCGTATTTGTGAGCTGAAGCTGAAGGTGTAGTCACTACATCTGTAGTGTTTACACTACACTGTGGTGTTTAGCTGTAGCGCTATTTGTGTTTATGTGTGTTTAATTTCTTTACTTTTTCAGACCTTGCCGCTGTTTTAAGCAGGATAAAATTAATAAATAGAAAACTGTGTATCTCCTGGTTTGTCACAATTTATCCTACATAAACGAACGTTAAATGGCGAAGCAAGAATGAACGCGGCCGTAAGAACTGTCTGTTGAAACATACTGCACCTGACGCTTCGAAGACTCACGCATTGGTTACGGACAGTCAACGATTATACTCATTACTTAGGAGAGGGCCGTGCTGAAGACGTTCCTGCTAACAACAGGGCGAGGATTATCATTAGCTGCCTTTCACCATTCATCTACCCTCTTGTTGAAGAAGATGAAACCTTTGAATAGACCGTTGCTACGCCCAAAGCCGCTAGCTCCGACTCACACACGTATTTTATGTATCATGTTATACATGTATGCCACGTAAAATCAATCGGCGAACAGAAGGAATTTTCGTTGGAATTTTTTCAAGGTTGTGTGCACAGTACGCCTGTCCTGCGCGTTTAAATTGCCACGATGTCGTTGACGACGTCTTTAAACGTGACTTGGCAATTCAATCCAGCAAGTGGCACCAGCCCGTGGTCTAGTGGTAAGTGCGTCCGCTTCGGTGCTGGTAGGCTGAGGATTCTCGGCCCGGTCTTACCAAGACCTTGCAAATTGGTACTGCAGCCTTCTTACCAGGCGCACGGTGTGCGGAAAAGCTGCAGGTAACTCACCCAGAACACACAAAGAAAACAGGCAAATTGAAACCAGAAATTGTACGAACTCAGTCGTGGCGCTACAAGACCATTGTAGTTATAAAGCGCCAACAACAAACCACCATATCAAACAAACAAGCATGAAGCAATTGGCAAGCATTGAAGAACGTTGTAGTATGAGCTAACGTCGAACCAATTCCCTTTCACTGCGCACGATTGGAACGGTTCGCTACTGTTGAATGAAACTCATGCAATGTGTTTGCGAGCTTTTCAAGAATCAGTTCATTCATTACAGTATGTAAAGAATAAACCGAGAATGTAGTAATCAGAATTAGCGCTCGGCAATGCAAAAAAAGCGTATAGGCTATTTGGTCGACCAGTTTGAGAACTTTAAATAACCGAACAATATTTAATTACGAATTTCCTGAAATGTGGGAGATAAAAATTAAAATGTAAGACGTGTCTCAAACATAGTTGGCATGCTATATAAGTTAATTTCCATCAACCAGCTTTTTAGGTGGCAACCATCGGATTTGAAATGAATTATCCGTGACCTTTTTTTGATGCAAAATAGTGTACATTTTGAAGCTGTCGTCTCAATGGCGAACGTTAATTTCCGCGCGGTTTGGTCACATTGATCTTTGCGCCAGAAGATAAGTCATGAGCTCCACGTTGATAAATGAGATTCAAAATTGTTAAAGGTGAAAAATGCAGCACAAACAATTGCCAAGATCAGGCAAACGTTTCACCGAAATATAGTTTGCAGATCCGTTCCAGTGTTCACAAAATAAGAAAAGACAACAAAGACAAAGGTACGATGCACAACAACATTCGTATTTTTGCAGTCCACGCTGGAAAAGCAGGTTTGATCATGTTGGATGCAGCAACATAACTTATGTGCGTAGATGTGAACAATAGAGAAGAAGGATAAAGAACAATATTATAACCAAGCAAAAAAAATGCAAGAAAGCATTGCACATGCGAAGAAAACCAACGTAATTGCCGTAATCCAATATCATGCAAAACCAAAGAGTAATGGACGTCCAGTAACAACAACCAGCTACCAAGTAAGCCGCATATTTCACAAATATGACATCGGCCAGGGATGGGCAAACAGTAGCTAGCGGGCCTCATGCAGCCCGCTGAACATCTTTTGCGGCTGTCGTATATGCACAGTGTACACTTGTATATAATGAAATAATGCAATATAAAACTTAAGAAACATGCAATAAATTACCATCCTCTTGATGAAATAAACAAAGTTTGAATATTAGAAACGCGAATATATCAAAAATTGAAAATATCAAAATATATTATATATTATATTAAGAAAGTGTAATTTGTAGAAGCTGGCCTTTCTCTTGTACTGACAGAACAATGTGGCCCTCACTGGAAAACGTTTGCCCACCTCTTTTATAGACATTTCTCAGCACGCTGGAAAACTTGAAACACAAATTGTAACAAGATTCCGTTGCTCCAGTCTTGCGGGAGCAAATATTTTTGCCCTGAGGGAAACAGCCGCCAATGAGAGACTATACACGACAAATTTAAGACAAAGGTATTTTGGAAGGGGACAACTTTCGTCGTTAGTACGTCACCGTCGACCGACGTTTGTCGTTGTAGGTTGAGCAACTGCGGTTTTTGTTGAATCTGCAAAGTACCTCGTAACTGTGTAATTTTGCGTTGAACAAAGTTATCCTCACCGAAAATCCCCCTACAATAGAAACACATTGACAGCTCTTTTCGTCATGTCTTGCATTTTTGTTTTCAAAACATGAGGGTTATGTCCTCGAGGTTTCGCATTTAAATGAATCCAAAAAACGATCATTTTGCATTTAGACTGATAACATTGCAACTCGAGAACAGCTAAATTTGTGCTTTGACCAAGGCAGATGTAGTAAATAAGCAAACTAAAAAATACATCTTCTGCAATCGAAAATCGTTTAAAGAAAAAAAGCTTCCTTGAGATGAATATGTTAGACACTAATGAAACGTTGAAACTTCGGAGGTAATTAACATATTTCATCTGTTACAGCTGCCTCCAAAAGTTCGTCTGAGTTGATTGATGATACAGGTACTGACATGAGTGGCAGTGCAATTAGATAAAAATGCATTCAAAGATAGGCGGCAAATTTTCCCACGTTTAGTGGGGCATGGCGAAAATACCCATTTTTGGCCTATATCTCTGCAGAAGTAGTTGTCTTCGAAGAATGAAAAAACAAACGCCTTGCATCCAAGGGTGGATCCGAGGGGGCGATTGGGATGATCGAGCCCCTAAAACCTACGAAAGTAACTTTATTCACCATGATTTTTACAATTCGGAAAACAGCATTGGCGATATAAGCGGCCATTTTGTCGTCCATAGTTTTGTTATGACACTTGCCTACCAAATATTACTGAAATCGCTCCCCTAAGCTTACTGGCTGGATCCGCCCTGCTTGCATCCAAGGAAAAGGGTGAGTCATAGTTTCAACATTCTACATTTTGAAGAATTTTTATTTGGTAAATTTTGACCAATTTGTTAGGAATATTTCTGCACTTTTATTTCTTCTACACGGCAAAATCATAGATAAATTTTGCCGTTATGCACCAAACGCGTGTTGACCTCATGCTGCTCAGCAGAAAAACCAACTGTGTTTCAAGGCGTGCGTTAGAAAAGATGGCTGTTCCACAGTCATTCATCTTTAAAAACTACGCAGTGCAACCAATAGCCATGCAAAACAAAACTTGTGAGATAAATGAATGAATCTTTCCAAGCTGGACATTTACTATCGTTTCTGACGTTTAACTAATTGGTGTTTTGCATTTAACTAATCAACAAACCTTTTTCTTTCATTATACATTCAAAAAGAAAAAAATGGAAGTCGACAGTGACTTGACGTCGCTTTTCAAACCAATGGCAAATGCAGCTTGAGAAAGCTTCTGAACCGCAAAACAGAAGACCCTTTCAGCGCAAGCCGCTTAAACGCTAAACGCAGCTCAGAGGAAACGTCTGAGTTGCGTCACGTGAAATAGTTGAAACTTGTTCTGGACATCGAAACGCCATGACCGATTTCGATCTATTTTGAACAAAGGAAGACCATTGTCCTGCTATGAGACAGAGATTGACAAAACATTTGCTTCTTTGATTCTTTTACCAAAACGAGATGCTGTTGAGGAATTGTGGTTATTCATGAAAGCGGCTGACAAGCACTGCCGTCTTTTTCATTTGTTCAGAGATGCATAATCTCAGTTTAGTTTTCGAATCCACCCATCAAAAATCGCGTGTTTCGAACCAGCTTCATTCTTCCTTATGTAAATAAAAGTTTTGAAAGCTATACCGCAGTTCCTCCGGTGGTTTCATTTAAAGGTATTAATTAATATAGCGTCC
>JGI24022J15233_10004015_pt1 | contig 14966 bp, 10 predicted proteins | sample Ectturendosymbi2_FD_15233 | JGI IMG/M metagenome (IMG submission 15233)
AAGAACACAGAGTATATTTCTATTATCCGAGTTATACATATTTCTTATTTCTTATACTCCTCCGAAAAAAGTGCCAAACACGTTTTATTTTTTATTTTTAAAGGAATTCTTGACCAGATTTCTATTGCACTACGTTTTGTCATTTTAGCACCTGAGTTCGAACGTGCTTTTGGTAAAGCAAATTGTAGACCGCTGTCAGAGCGGTTATTGTTACTTGTTAAGCATTCACATTCAGGAAGCAATTGAGCATTGCAATGTTTACAGTCCGTTCATCTAGGTTTAGGTGGGAAGCTCACTTTGCACTGCTGCGCCAGCATCCATATATTCAGAACAAAAAAACCATTCCAACCTACATAGTTAACACACTCACGCACGCATTTTGCTTCTGGCAGTTTGTTATTCCAGCATAAAAAGTCGCTTGCATTGAACGTTTTCTTTCAGAATTCACTGAAGGTAATATCTTTGCGGTAGACTAAGTTGTTAAGTATTTTGCCACAGCCCATTTGTTTATTATCAACATCAATTCCGTGTTTGAAGAGATCATCAGGTGAAATGACCGTGACCCATTTTTCAGATGTTTTAATTTTCAGATGTTTTAAATAATTAATAATTTTAATTGAATTGTATTCCATATTAATATTATAATAATGTAATGGGAATCCCATGGGATGGGACAAGCATAAATTGCTATGGGATGGGACGGGACAGATAAGTATGTCCCATGGACAACCTTGCCGTTTCATAAATTGGCTCGATTTTCCATAAATATTTTTACAGGGATGGAATGTGCAAGATTGCCTAACATACGGTTCATGAGTTATATCAACATAACTAGAGGTCCACACAATGAACCAGCTTACCCGCCCTATTTGTACAATGACAAGGCTTCGTACGTATGCCAGCCAGGCTTCAAGGTTCAACAGCCGGTTGTTCATTGGTGCCACGGAAGAAGGGGATGGACTAATGGAAGATCCGTATGTGTCCGTAAGTTAACTCTTTATTCGATAGAGGATGCACATACGGCTTTTTCAGAGTATATTCTTACAAGCAGGGTTTTTTCAAGGCGTTTTATGGGTTCAAAACGGACCCATGAATTTCCTGTGCGGACCCATAAAATTGGTACTTCCACATTAAAGCTGGACAACCACAAAAAGTTTTAGCTGAATTGAATTGTTGCTTTAATTAACGTCCAAAACCGATTCGCCTCACACCAAATAAGTGCAGTGCAGATAGTAACCTCGCCTATTCATCATAATCATATCTGAAATCCCATGCAACGCAACAATTAATAATTTGACAGCTTTTACGAGATAAACAATTACGTTTTTTTAAGGAAAATGTTAGGTACCCAGTATGGGCTTGTACGGACCCGATTTCTCCGATTCAAAGGACGCGATTTTCTCTGTTTCTAGGGACCCGCTGATAATTTGCTCTGATTCTAGAGACCCAATTTTCTATTCTATGGACCTGAATTGGGTCCCTAAAACATCTCAAAAAGTCTGACGTTACGTAACAATTAACGCTTTTAATGCCACTGAGTCTGGCGTTTTCAGCAAGCCAAGTTTTTTCCACGGTGTTACTGTCAAACGTTTGCAGCAAGCCAAGCCTTTTCCAGATTTTATTCATTTACTTTCTTGTGTGGGTATTTTCAGAAGATAATATCACAGCAAAAGCGTAAAGCTAGCCATCCAAGCATAAAGTAGTATTTTTGTAGTAAGCCCAAACAAAGATTTCTTGATGTTAGCCAGCCACGCAGTGCAAACGAGAGCAGCAGTAATTGCAAATGCCAGCAGCAGTGAATGCAAACTTCTTTTCGATTCTGTTGTGCAGGAAGTACAGCATTCAATTGTTAGATTCTCAAAAGCATCGTCAGTTTCAGCTGACAGTCAGTCATAAGCATCTAACAACAAGACTTTGCAATCATGGGTTAACAAGACTTTGCAATCATGGGTTTTGATGAATCCCCACAAATGATTGTGTTCACTCTGAATGCTGACGGATAATATGTTTGCTATGCTCAAAGCATCCAGCAGTTACCACCGGCCGAGGAAAAAATGGTAATATCTACACTTCGGAGCCTGCCAGGCCTCCATACACATACCGCCTGGATAATCATCTCAGCTCTTATTAACTCCAAAAAGCCAATAGCCTGGAAAAAACTCAACGTATTTCACTATTTCATGCTATTCATCAGGATCGCATTTCAGATAAAGTTAAACCGGTAGCTGAGCGCGTACATCTGATTTATTGTGTTTTGAAAGAAGAGATAGTGAATCAAAAAATAGCTTCTTTGCAAACCTTGATGGACCGCGTTGGCCATAATGATCGGCTTCGTGACCTCCGCCATAACAGTTCTGTGGCAGTAACCGAGTTCATTTTGATCTCGGAACATTTGAGCAACCGCAGTGTTTCTGATGTCAAGCAGAGCCCGTGCTGGATTAGTGTGGTCGACGAGACAACCCATATTGCTGCAATATGTTGTCTATTCCACTTGCCACAACCTGGCCAGAGCGAAGATTTAACTCTGTGCCGTTCTAAAACCAAGCAACGAAACCGGTTGTTTGATGTAACTCTGAATGCTCTCATAAATGTTTCAATGAACGGTCCAGAAAGGCTTCAGTATGGGGCTTACGTTTGTGCAGCGGGGCTTGACATTCTGAAAGTTGACAAAAACTCCACTGATTTATAGTATTTTATATTTGAATTTGGGGGTTAACCGTATCAAAACCTCCCGTGGCGACGAAACTGGTCCAGAGCATCTCAATGATGAGGGCGCGCTTGAGATTGCTCGTGAAATTTGTGATTGAAATGGATAAAAGCAAATAATAAATAGAGAGTGAGACAACGAGCACTGAAGACCCTAGAATCTGCAGATGACGAGTAAGAAATCGATGCTTTTACCTATGAACAAGAGCTGTTTAATGAAGTTGAAATTGAAAAATTTGTGTTGTAATTTTTGTAAATACAGTAGTNCTAGTTGTGCACTGTGACTGCCAATAGGCTACTGAAATACGTTTATTAATATGTTTAATACTGTAATGCGTTTGGGAATTATTTTGAACGTTTTGCTAAAAAAATGCGGCCTCATAAAATTTTTTGGCGTTCCTTCAAACCAAACCTTAAAAAAACCCTGCTTACGAGTATAGCTGCAGTGCTCTTTATGACGAACTGCAATGAAAAAAGCAAAGCTGAATTTCGCTTTTCGTTGCAGCAAACAAACAGTAAACAATCGGTAAACAGGTGTGCTAACAAGATTAAACAAGTGTGCTAGGAATGTTATTTACTCCCATCACAGCCTTCAGCGTGTAGTTTCAGGTACACTCTAGAGTTTGGTTGTCGTCGTTTCCAGTGCAAACTTACGCAGTCTGCCAATGCTCTGAGTCATAATTGCGTTTTGTTGCAGGCATTAACGGGTCTCTACGTTGCATGGCAATAATTGGCGTCGGTTAGTTTTGATGTTCCAGTGAAAAAAAACTTGAAAGCAGAGCCCAGTCGGCTGATTACTCGAAATCTTACACCAAACCTAGAACTTTTAATTGAGTTGGGAAAAATCAAATCAAGGAAATGTTAGATTTACTGATAAGAGTATCTACCACTGTTATAGATAACAAGTTTTTATCGTCAAAAGTTTCAAATTAAAAAAGACAAATACAATACATCATAGGAAACAAAGTTTATCAGCTATAAGTTTACATTTGCATGAGATTTTTAACTCATTCTTTAATTTTCTGTCGATCTTCACAGCTCAGATTTTTTGTGATCGCACATTTACAGATTGTTTGAAGATGTTTTGGCTGAATCACAGAAACAATTTCTTCCTGGCAGCATTTATTAGGCAATTTTCTAACCCTGAATGAAATACTTCTTCTGTCGTGTGTGAGATAATGTTTGCGTTTACCTCGCTTAACCACCACGCATAAACACCAGGGAGGCAACTACCTGATCTTTTCGGTAAAGTGAAATTATTGCAACTTGTTGTTTTACCAACAGACCACAAACTTTTCTGACGCTTTCAAAATATTTTTGAAAATTGGGGGAGGTATTTTCCGGTTACCCCCACCCCTGGCAGAGGGCCTAATGAAAAACATCTGAAAAAAAAGTTTTGAAAAGATTTCAAATTTGCATCATCAATTTTAAATATCTCATTTGGCGCAAAAACTTGCAAGCTTGCTTCAAAAATATGCTTTTTGAGCTGTAACGGGAACTACTAAATCTCTTTTTTATGTCTTCGCAGAGAAAACCAAACTTGTTCTTGTTTGGGCCACAAAATCAGCAACAAGGAGTTTTTGCATATTTGTATATATTTTGTAAAGCCTTTACATGGAATCACCATCTCAGCATATTGTATCATACGTGATGATGCCGTAGAAAAAGCTTTTGAAAAGAGTTACTTGCATTCTGTTTGTGTATCTTAATAATAGCTATAAAGGATGCCATATTCGTGTTCCGCATACAGCATTTTCTTTTGTATTATTTTGTTTGCATTACACAGACGTTTTCTTTCTCTTGAGTACACAGCTTTTTGTCGTACTAGTTTATGAATCTTTGTTGCAAAAGCTCTAAGAAAACCGACATTACAAGCTTTCAAAACTTGGTTTTGAACAAGAAAGTCAGCGCTGCTTTTTCTTCACTTGTTTATTTTTTAATTCCAGGCGATTGTTTACCTCGAGATCCCTACTCAATTCCTCGGTATAATTTAAACTGCCGTTCCGAATGCGTACATAACAGTGATTGTGGCGACAATGAAGAATGTCTTTGTGATGGGAGTTGTGGCAGGACATGTGTGAATCCAAGTAAGTGAAACTGAGTTTTGAACTCGAAACAGCGAACCACAGGGGCAGCCAGGGGGCCTAGGGTGCCATGCCCCCCAAATATTTAGAACATTTACTGTAGTCATTTTGTGCTTTGAGGAGCGGTATCCCAAACAAAATAGTGTTATTCACCTAAAATGAAACATTTTGCGCCCGCACCAATTTTTGGGCTGGCTACACTTCTGCAGTGAACCAGGATTTTGTGATAGCAGCAATTCCAAATTGAATTGATTATGAAAAATCATCAACTAAATTGATTATGAAAAATCACCAACAATGCAATGTCGCCTGGTGCATCCTGAGTCCTTAGAATCGTCAGTGCAAAAACAGTTTTTGTGAGTACAACCACGACTTCTTATAATAATCCCCGGAATCAAGTGATGGAAATTGATAGAAAACCTGTGGCAAGCTACGGATCACAAACAGAGATTAATGAGGGGCCTCGCCTTGCCGAATCTTTAATGACTGATGCACAAGTGATGTGCACACCTTCTGAAACAAAAATTACGTACACCATACACACTAAAAATTCAGATACACTCAGGGTTAGTTAAACCAAATAGCATAACATTGAATGGCTTATATGGGAAAAAACTACAAGGATTACTTGCACTACTCACAAACCCTCGCCTGTGATTTACAGAATAAAGAAACCCGCTTAACGCAGAGGTGTTGACAACTGAATTGAAATCATAATAACGCGTAGAACCAAATTCAAGCTATGGTATATTCAACACTCTGTAAAATCGAAAAAATCAAGCTAGAGTGTTATGCTTACAGAATGTTTGACTAGTAAACTTTTAAGAAAAATGACAAGCCAGTTTTGCACAGCTTGAGAGATATTGATGTGAACAACAAAACAACAAGTTGTGTTTTCCTATGGGTATTGATGCATTTCCGTATTTTTTTATGATATAAAGTGGTTTGATCTTTGTGTTTCACAATCATTTGTTTCTGAAGAGCGTTTCTTTATCAAAACAATCGTAATATCTAATATGTTATAGCCTGGCTCCACCAGACATTGGCAGGAGGTTAAATTTCAAATGTTTTGAGAAACACCCATTAGCGGTTTTGCATTGTCAATTAAGTGACATTTCTAACCACAGACGTAGATTGTGGTGAAGCACCTCCAGCTCCCAATACAACCATCCAATACACTGGGCAAGGTTTCAATCGCGTGGCTCACTACATATGCGAGGAAGGCTTTTACTTGCACTCCGGATCGTCGTCGAGGAAATGCACGGGAGGAGGAACGTATGACGGGCCATTACCGCAGTGCAGAAGTCAGTGAAAAACTGTTTGTAATCAACGTTTTTTTTATTTTGGTCTTGCTGACCGCAAAGACATTTTGATAGATCGCACTCATTCTATCTGAATGCCGAGATCGACGTAAAGCAAGATTTTAGTGTATTTTGATCGTGGTAGTAGTAAGTTTCTATTGTATTTTGAGAGACCACTGGAAAAATTTGAGAGATCGTTTTGGTTTATGAAAAGACCTTGAAAACACTGCATGTAATCACCTTCGTTTTGTAGTTGTTCAAACCCAACCCAAGACTGTCATGTAGTCGTAGTATATGAAAAAAATCGCGGTTTGAATGTATAATGCTTTCAGCAGTTTAACGTTGTGAGTGCGATATAGCACGTTATTTGGTGGTTTTCACCCAGAAGTTCGTTTTGACAAGACGTCGTCATTGATTAACCGTTATCAGCACATTGGTTTCAAAACGTTTATTTAGTTGAAGCAAGGCAGTTGAGAGTAAACAGTAGCAGATTTAAAGATATTTGCTGATGGACTCAAATACATAAATTATTTTACCATACAAAGTTGTATGGTTGTGCAGCAAGGTAGCTACTGATTCTTAAAATGATAAAATATTGTTTTTGGTCTCTTTTTTGCTTTGTTGCATAACTTATTGCGTATCAACAAGTATTACAAGCGGTGCAAACATGTAAATACCAATTTGTAAAAATAGTCAAATGCAGTCTAATGTAAGTGTGATTGTGCAGTATATAATCAGCTGGATTATATCCATCCCGTGAAACACGCACTTCTGCTGGAAATGTTACAACAGTATGGTTGTAAATTATACAACTTCATATGTTCAGGAATTGAATGTGGCAATCCTTTTTCATCTATTGACCGAACTGGTGGATACATTGATGATATAGCCCTACCGCCTTTCTACGTTGGTCACCAATTAATTTTTGCTTGCTCATCATCTTACCGCTTACGTGGATCAGCAAACAGAACCTGCTTAAACAACGGACAATGGAGTGGTGTCACTGCAGCCTGTGACCTGAATGGTAAGCTTTAGAACATCTGGGTCCAACCGAAATTGCTCATGAGGGCCGCACCTTGAATGACTTACTTTGATTTTAGCAAACTAAAATTTAGTTTAAGCTACTGTACTGAATGCGTTCGAATCATAGCTGCATTGGTAACGACTGTTTGGCACCTTTCAAAACTCCATAAGTGTGATGTCACAGGCAAGGTTAGAGGCAGCGGAACAGCAAAGGTAGAAATGAGAAAACTATGAATAAGTATTGCACCGAGGCCAGGGGCGTAACGAGGGGGGGAAGGGGGCCACAATTCCCCGGGCGCCGAATCACTATGGGGTGCCGAAAAGTAACAACAAGTACTTTTGTCACAAGTACTTTCTTCAATACAGTACATTTGCTTCCAAAAGACGTCAGATTCGAACATGGAGACGCCAAACTTGCTTCTTGCCCCGGGCGCCATCTAACCTCGTTACGCCCCTGACCGAGGCATCACTGGACACGTGGAAATCACCCAGTATGCACATTAGACGTGATAAAGTGGCCCTGAGGACCACAGCATCAGAAATGTCAAATTTGAGATTATCAAACTAAGGACAGCTTGTCCTAATTTAGTCTACTTGCGTTAGCGGTCTTAGTGAGTGTGCAGGGTCTGCAAGGGTGTGAAAAATGGGTCCTCCATTTTCAATTTACGCCATTTGAGTGGCCCCCCATTTTTAGTTTACACGCTTTCAAACAATAAAAAGCTCTACGTTTGCTATAGGCTTTAGAGGAATCAGCCGACTGGGCTCTGCTTTCACCTTTTTGCGATGATTCAAACTTGCGCACATCTGTATTCAAGTAACTTCACTCCACAAGTGAAAGAAGCAAGGAATCAATCACAAATTTTTAATAGGAAATCAATTTCACGTAACATTACGCATCGTCAGTCCTGTCATCTTATTCAAATAGAATCTATTTGAACAAGATGATAGGATGCAATATAATTTTTCAGAAGCAAGAAACAGTTCTTACGAAACTACAGCTTATCATTAGTAAGCAACGTACAAAACCATGTGCAAAAACACACAAAAGTCATTGTTGGTTTCCCGAGCACGGTTCCCGCTAGGATCTGTAACCATATGCGTCAGCTTCCTGCGAAGCGGTCGTACTCGCACAGACTTCTATTTTAAACTGATTGTACTGACAATCACCTAACTGAAGCAAGCGACACCGTCCAATCAACACTCAAAATTGAGAACATGCGCTCGCATACACACGCAATTCCAAAACGTAATGGTCTTATTGTTCACTGACGTAACATGTAGCATGATACTGAACCAAGCGCTTTCCTTAGTCTCAGTAACCAACACATCACTTCATCCCGCCATCACGACACGTGGCTGGCAACTGCAGGAGATCTTTATTTCTAGGGGTTAGTGAAATGTCATAATGCCATTTACTGGGCCACGTTGCCTCAGAAAGAAAATCTTTGCAATCATAATGGCAATAGAGGATTAAGTAGATGTCGCTATAGAAAAAAAAACATTTTTTCCACTAGCTCTCGCGGCCGACTTGAGAACCGTCCGCGGTCTACTGGTAGACCGCGATCGACTGGTTGGGCACCACTGGTTTAAAGTAAATCGTTTAATGAAAAATATGTTGCGTAATGTTAATTTCATTTAATTTAATTGTTTATGAACAGACACGAAGTCCATAGTATGAACACCCGCACTCTGCAGAACGCAGGTCGAGCCGGCGGAATCACAGGTTACAGACACTTTTTGCAACTGCATTGAAGACAAAACCATAGGGTTACAGACACATTGTTAACACTAATATTCGCTAACCCTTAACATTTGTTACAATACTACTGCGGTGTAGGGCGCCAATTCCTAAATTGGTTGAGTCCAGGTAAAATGCGAAAGCATTGTGATATGATACGCCATCAATCAAACGAATACTGCAAAGTTCGATCACTCAATCACAGAGTAAAATGCGATTGTGGTGTTCAAAGAATAGGGACGAATACAAACAATTTGACTGCACCAAAGCACGTAACCATATGCTGTTAGATTTTCTGCATCTTTCGAGAAACAGGTAGGCTACGTGTATTTTCGTAACAGAGCCTCAAAGGTAGGAATGTTACATTGAACTTGATGGCTACTAACACTCGCTCTCCAGGTCAGGTTGTACAGAGCTTTGCATCCAAAATTATATGCCACACGCAATCTCTGCATGCATGACTTCCTGAAATTACCCCACAATTGTGATGCATACATGGGAGTACAAAAGGAACGTAAAAGTACGTTTTTAACTGGATTGGAAAATCGGGAAAAGGAGGCTCGCAGCTTGTTTGCTGCACAGTATTGATATCGCCGTTTTCTCTGAATGTCTTTATCATCTGCGAAGTCAGTATCCAATACAATCCCCAGATATTTGTATTGGTCAATAGATTTTACGTATTGACCACCCAACCACCCAATTTCAATAATGGAGTTTCAAAACAATTCGGAAAACAGCATTCGCGATATAAGGCCATTTTGCCGTCCACTGTTATGTCACAGCAGTGTTGTGAAATATACTTCATCTCTCTTACAGAAGTGGACCCGTAATGAGACTTGACTGCCAAATATTACTGAAATCTCCCCCCCTAAACTTACTGGCTGGATCCGCCCCTGGATCATCCAGTAGAGCCCGAGCAGCGCTATGCAATACAATGCAAGTATTTTTTAAAACATAATTCATATCGGACTGAGCGTTTTTTGAAGCAATGGATTTGTATAGAACATTGGATTTGAAGTCCAATCCAATGGACAGTTCCCAATTCGAGAATAATTTCAAACGAACGATAAATTGTCCAGAAACTCAAGCTAATGTGAATGAGCCTAGTAAGCAGGGGACTTCCTGGCTTCAGCATTGCTCTGTGACGTACGTTACTCAACAGTGGAAAAGATATCATGAGAACTTTTCATTTATTGTCACGTAACTAACGCCACAGACAGGGCAACGATGATGCTGGCCAGAAAGAAAGCAAATGGAAATATCAGTGACTCAAGCGTCAAAAGGTTTTATTCAGGCAGAATAAATCGTATGATGAGCTCGAGTGACGCTGTTGATCTGGATTGCCCCTGTAACAGCCTATTTGAATTTCAGGTGGTTCACCAATATGTGTTCATAGTGGCTTAATTTTGTCTAAAACAGTTTAATTTAGACCTTCAGATTGTGTGTAGGTAATGGCGTCATATTTCAATGTTTATGACGTCATAGTTGCCAACTGAAACCACAAAAATGTTCTGTAGTTTTTTGACGTGCACTTGTGCCCCCCCCCACTTTGAAAAAGGTTCCGCCATCCATGACCCCAGTCAAAATGTGAAAGGTCCTCAACCAAGATGGTAGGGATACCTATTCAATGGATAAGGAGGTTCGTAGTCTTTGGTAAAACATAAATAGCCTGTCTGCTGCACATTCAAAGGACAAGATACCCAGACAAAAGATAACATGGATAAGTTGCCCAATACTCTTCAAAAAGATATGGGTCCCTTAATTAAAATTTAAAAGGTTTCCAATCAGTAATATAGAGCCCTTCCTTTTATGAATCATTTCGCTATTATTTGCAAGGTTTAACTGGTAGCCTACCATTCTTGCTTATAAAGCTACTAATTTCCCAGTGTACATATCATCAGCAAAATGCCATGCACAGAAAGCCATTGCAATAAACCAAATGTTTGAGCACATAACTTACCAAAGATTTGTAGTTTTGTGATATTAACTTGTTTAAAAATTTTTCTGCCAAAAGTGTAGTGGTTGTAGCTTATAAAGGTCAAGCCAACATTGAATTCTGATTAAAATATATAAGTCAATACTGCACATTTCATTCATTCCAGTCTCATTATAAACACTATGGTTGGTTTGTTATTTCTCTTGGTATTTACTAGAGATGACAGGCATGTTTACCTGTACTTTTGGACAATGGAAATCTAAAAACAATAAGTTCTTACAAATATCAACTTGGCCCTAGTGTAACTCCATTGTTCGAACAGTTATGTGAGAAACTGGTTTTGCTTGAGAGAATCATATTATAAACACTAATGTCTATGTGTGTACTTGCATGGTCTGCTCTATGCTTCAATAACTGCTAATCCAATGTTACATGATTTGCTTTCTGTTTCTTTTTGAGTCAGAACTAAATGTTTAAATAATTTTGGAGAAGCTTTCCTTACTTTTTTGGACCATCAATGTTTTCCTTTGCCCTATACCTGCAGAGATTTAGAAAATAAATGTTGGTAGTATTAGTACATTTTCTTCATGCATTTTTCAATTAGGCTATACTTATAACAGGATGGATGTGTTAAGTTTTTGCGCAAGGTAAAAGTTACCACTCCACCGAATTGATGCAGGATACTTCAAAGTGTTTTGTGAATTATGAGACTGCAGTAATTTGTAGACGTATTGGTTGGTTCCCTGTTTTTTTGTGCAAGATAAACGAATGAAGGTGAATATGCTGAAGCAGGGTTGGTAGACACTTTATCGACGCAATGGGCAGTCGAACTCTCATAAACGCCCAAAGCTTTATGCTTAAAGTTAAACGTTGTTTTCATTTATTTTTGTACACAAATATTTTCCATGAAACAATTCCACAAAGCCATCGTCAATACCTGGTTTAATTTAAATATACTGGAGACCATCCAGTCCAATGATCTCATCGTGCCCACCAACCCTTCATCAATTAACCTTACTGCTCAAAGGAATCAGCGTGAGCCTCAGTTACGCGTTCAGAAAATGACCTGCAGATTACAAGTTCGATCGATTGGTGACATAACAATGATAATTACGCGTCATTGACTATCCCCATTCTCCAGGTTTGGAATGTTAAATTTGATATTTTCAACTGTCAGGAAGGCAAGCGTATTTGTGAGAGTACACATGAAAACATTTAGATTGCTTAATTCCGGAATGTGGGGCAAATTGCACATTGGACCAAATTTCCAAAAATTCTCACAAAAGGTCAAACAAAATATTTGCGACCAAACGGTCAAATTTTCACAATAAAAACGCCAAGCTTCCCTGTGCTGAAGTATTTTCTGCCTATTTGAGTTAAGCAGCAGTGGTGTGTTACATTTTGCTGTGTGTTGTATGTATGCCACTGTGTTATTTCTGTTGTGGAATGTGGTGCATATATAGGAAATACACCACATATATGAACTTCATAGACTGCACACAATCTGATAAGTTCAAAAATGTGCACATCGCAACATGGACATGATGGTGAAGAAGCCATCCAGACTGACTCTCTGGAAACAATTTTCCCCACTAGATGTTTGACAAGACTCTCTGCAGTGATTTGGAACAAATAGTCTACAGAGGCTAGATTTATGGTTGTCTTGCAGGTAGGTAGCAAAATTTTCCTGGGCCTACATATTGCTTCGTGTATCCTTGAGCTTAGAATCGTTAAAAAGATTATTGCAAGGCTCATCAGTGCATGAGATGGTAAGATGGAAAGTGTTAGATTTGTGAAGATGATGAGTGGACTTTAAGTACTACAGCATGGGCGTAGCCAGGGGGCATGTAAGCCATGGCCTCCAAAAACAGGTTCTCCAAAAAATAAAAACAAAAGATCGTACCACGGTTGAGTGAACATGGTGACGTCATCGAAACGCAAAAATAATGATGTGTGTGATGTTTTCTAGCAAAATCCCGTGACAGAGGCCCCCAAAATTTTTGCACAAGGGCCCCCAAATTGCTAAAACCACCACTGGCTACTTGCATTAGAGCGAAAACAAACTCGGAGGCACAAAACTTTCAACTGGGCCGGATGCGGCCCACGGGCCACGAGCTGAACATAGCGGCTTTAGAATTTTCGTAATTTCGCGTGATACTTATCATTCGAATTGTTGAACGTTTAATGTCTTCAAACTCACGCACAACTAAGCACAATTCACGCACAGGTCGTTGTGAAAACGAAAATACTGACAGGTGGAAGAACAGCCACAGATGTTTAGCGCGAGCAAAAAGCATATGCGCAGATAACGCCGAAACGGCTACTGTAGCATACTTGCACTGCTACATAGTGCTATGATAAGTTACGAGTAGACCGATGCATAACGTACATAGATGAGTGGGAGGCTTCAAATGACAGTTGGCCATTTTGACCGCAGTACTCCCCGGGACGAAATTACTCATTGTGCAAAAGAAAAAATGGTTAAGAATAAACTAAGCAAAAGTCTGTTGCTCTCAGTATAAAGTTTTACATCGCATTGTTGCCGGCGTACCAGATTTGCGATATGGCTTACTCAGTTGTTTTTCCCCATATCACTTTTTCCTATGTTGGTTACATTTTTGATCTAAACGTTTAAAGTTTTGCCAAACAGATCTGCGACATGCACTTGACTCAGAAATTCTCCAATAGTTGGAAACACACAGCATGGCAGCAGTTTACTTGTCTGTCAGATTTTCAAAAACTTTTCTTGTTCAGTTTGTAAGGAACCAATGTGAGGTCTTTTGTAACGTGTTTGAAAAAAGCGTTGTAGTTTACGATTCTACAGAAATCCTCAGTAGTTGAGTGGTCAACGTAGTTGTTGCAGGAGCACATGTCATTTTGCCATCTTGCGGCCTCATGTCTTGAGATTGCCAAGCCAAACCAAAGCGAAATAAAGGCCACTTTGACGTTATTAACTCTCCAGTAACACTCTTATATTGAATGTCTCCTTTAATCATATTCAAATACAGCCTGCAACAAACGTATCAATACACTTGACTTTGAAGTCAGAACAACGCAATGGTAAAATGGTTCGGAACAGAGCAATGGCGAAATTTAAGGCAATGCGTTCAAGAAAGAGAACGGAACAACGAACAAGAGCGTGATGTACATGATACCCAAGTTTAAACCATAGCAAGAAAAGTCTCTGAAAGATTGTCAAGAGTCTCTTCAAAAATTTTAAGTGGAGGACTACATGAGCTCGCAAAAAATCAAATTAGGGAAATGTTATATTTACTGACAAGAGTATCTACCACCGTCACAGATTCCAAAGTTTTTTAGCGAAACTTCAAATTACGAAATAAAGTAAATCATAGGCAATAAAGTTTCTAAGGACTAGGTCTTCGGGTATAGACTCCTTTGCAACGGCCACAACACAGTCTGAAACCAAAACTACGGAGCATGTGAAGGGTCTCATTGGGCCCGCGGGGGGTACTTTGGGCACCTCTGATCTAGCGCTAACCTTTAAAATCAGCACTGAAAGACACAGGATGGTTTTGCAGATGGAAACACGAATAGATGTCCTAATCCTGGAGTTCCGGTCAACGGTTACGTTGTTTCCGATAGTGAAGGTTACAATGTAGGAAGTGCCGTCGAATTTGAATGCAAACGTGGATATGCAATGGTTGGAGAACGTAGACAAGAATGCCTGTTTTTTTTGCAATGGAGTGGAGGTGGAGCACCTAAATGCATTGGTACGTATTCGTTTCATAATTTTTTGCACTACAATTTTAACTTATGATGGGTACCATCGAAAGCTATATGCACCGTCAGGATGCTGTTACTGTTGTAGCACCCTTCCCTAGAAAGTTTCGCAATTACAAAAACTAGTTTCTACTTGCAGGATGCATTTCAAATTTTTTTGTTATTGCCCACCAAAACATTCAACTCACAAGTCACAAAATGTCTTCATCCACCTGCAAATCAATCAAAATCTCTATAAATCCGTCTCGAAAAATGCTGTAAAGAATGTGTTTGTGACGTCGCTGAACCCGCATATATTTTTTCCAGGAAGGCAATTTTGAAGTAAAACTATTGTGATTAGAATACTTGGAAGCTCTGCTTGTTTCTTGAGCATCAGTATCAACCTGTGTCTTCCTTTCTATTAACTGCGGCGATTCTTGTCTACCCATATCTTCAAC
>JGI24022J15233_10004018_pt1 | contig 14963 bp, 13 predicted proteins | sample Ectturendosymbi2_FD_15233 | JGI IMG/M metagenome (IMG submission 15233)
CAAGGGGGGGGTTTAACCCCAACCCCCCCCCCCCTTGCGTACACCCTTGTTAAGGCCAACCAACGTGAGACGAGGTCAGAAAACGGCCAAATAAATGTTTTCGGCCAGCCAACAAGAAATGAGGCCAGATTTCTGAAATTTGGCCTAAAAAAGGCCAATCTGGCAACCCTGATTACCGGCTTCCATTGTCAATTACATATATGAACGCAATCAACATCGGGCAAGAGCAACAGAGAAATACTTCATTCTGCACTCGAATCCTTTCCATCACAAATGATCAACTGTTTCTCCTCCCAGCACAACTCACCTTATCGCATTTCGTGTACTCATCACCAAATGCATTGCAAACGAGTCAGTGTATTTCGCGACTAACACGCCAGATATTGCTATGGTATTACTACGAGGGTACTAAAATTTTGAAAACCACTAAGTTTCAGGTAGACTTTTAATTTAAATGGAGAAAGTTGCACAACATTGAAAAACAAGATGGCAAGTTGCACAATATTAAAAAAAGATGTAGTTTATCTGATTAGCAGTTATTTGTTATATTCGTGTCACCGCGAGCTGCGAACAAAACTGAGAAACATAAGACGGAGTTTAAATTGCATCAAGCTGAATGTCAAAAACTGCATAGGTTTGCTTGTAGCTGTTGGAAAACAATAAATGAAATTATCAATGTCGTTGCTTTTAGGAGTTGAAGGATATTTGGACTAAAATTCGAATTTAATCGCACTTGCTATCGTTTCAGATTGAACATTTCGTTTAGACCTTGAAGAAACGACTTCTGGTACAATTAACAATCTTTTCCCATCCAGTATTTTTTTCAGATGCTCTGTTGATTAGGTAACCAGACGTCCAGTTTTTTTTGGGGGGAGCCGTGTTCCGGTGTCGCAGCCAGTTACGTGCTTGTGCCGAAAAATCGAGATGGGCTGAATCGAACACAACAGTAATGGTCGTGAAATGTTCCAGAAACTTCTCCCCTACGTTTCCGGTAAAACCGCGAACCCATTTTTGCAGTTCGTTTAATTTTTCGGGCGAAACGTGACAAATTTCGATGTGTACAAGACGAAATTGCAGGCCTTGTTCGAATTCCGATGCACTAAAATTTGCATGACCGTTATTTGAAAGTTTCACGAATTAACTCGTGCAAATACCCGATGCGAAAGACCAATTTGAAGCAAAATATTTTTATGAAAAAACGAATTTTATTTAAAAAAGGCCAATTTTACTTGTTTGTACCATTTGAGCGACACCTACTGACCCGAAACCCAGATCAGAATCGCTCGTCTTTCCTGGTTGAGGTGAACACTTTTGTCCAGGTAGAGGTACGTTAAATCTGTCAGTGGCCACGGTTCGAACACTCAACCTTCCAACTGAGACGGGGACACCGTACCACCGAGTTACCGCAACCCCCCACACCATGGCCACTGCATTTATCAGTGATCTGAAACTAAACTTACTGCCATTTGTTTTTTGATGATCTAAAATCGTTGCAGTTGAATTTTTAAGCGTTGAAGATAGAACAACTTGAAATTGTTCCAAGGTAATAAAACTTTCATGGCACCAAAAATTATATTTTCGTTTGTGAACGCAATTTCTGGACACAGTGATTTCAACTGGCAACGAATCTGGCAGAAAAAAAACGAAATTTTGATAATTTCACGCGCAGTTCGGCCACAATGCAACATAGAAAAAATTGTTCCCGTTTTGCACTCATCAACGCAGTCATGTTAGGTATGAAGTCGTTAAAACCAGGGTTTGGTATTATTTTGAAAAACTTTGACAGATTGCCAAAAGACTTTCTTAGCAGCTTTTTTGTATTTTGATAAAAACATTTGTTTCTGGCAAATTCTTTCCAACTGTTTTATCAAACATTAAACCATCACTGATAGGAGGAAGTTGACGAGTTGTTACAGCCGCTCATCGCAACCTGGGTTGCCAGACTCCCCCTCAACAGCATGCGTTGTTCGACAACACGCGCCGATGTTCCATCCTCTGCAAGCAAAACGTATTTAAAGTATATAAATAATAGAGTAACCGGGCACGGCGCATGTCGCAAAGACATGACACTTTTGGAGGCGCGAGAAAAAATGTACTTCGAAGTTTCAAAACGGTTCGACCGTCTGCGCGGTGATTGCAACTGCAATCTATCAAATTACTTCAAGCTTTCACAACATCGGTTAGTCTGCAGTGGAAGCGGAAACCGAGACCGTAGCCAGGTTTTAAGGTTTCGGGGGAAAGGCATTTGTAGGGGCCAAGATTTTGTTTTCATTATGTGTTTAAAACAAACTGTATAAAATTTTCCTGGGCACAAATAAAACTTGGGGGTGCACAAAAAATTTTTAGAGGGGCACTGTCCCCGTGGCTACGGGCCTGTGGGAAACATGACCTGGTTTCCATTCGTTGTGTCTTCACTAATCTCACTCAGCGGCCAAAATATGATGTTGGATTAAACACATCAACCTGAGGAGCTGAAATTTACATTCTCATTTACAAACTGAGCAAATATCTGAGGAGCTCGAATGCTGGTATTGTTTAACATCGTCTATTTCTGACCTGTTTAAAATCAAATATACAAAAAAACACGTTTGCAGTGGGAACCATTTGCTTTGAAAGGTTATTCTCCATTAAAAAAAATCTCTCTAAAAACCTGCTGTAGTTTATCTAATCAGCAGTAGGTGGCGTATTAGAGATTTTAGTAGAACTTTCACATTTGAGAGGAGTTCGTAAGAGACGGGCAACGCTGAAATAATAACGTTCGACATTTGCAGGCGTTCGGTTTCATTTGCAGTGCAACAAACCAACGCCTCAAGGCTAATCTTTCATAAAGACAACAAACAGCATTGTTGTAAAGAAAGGAAAACAAAACACAGAACATTGGTCGAGGCGACGAGTAGAAAAAGGCGGACCGCAGTATGCTTGCTTGCAGTTGAAACAAACATAGAGAATGCAAATGATACTGATCTTCACTTGTTGTTTGACTACGGTTAATGCATAGTTTTAGGACCAATCGTCGCATTTGAAACATCTATGCAAACGAGCGAAATAGTTTCTCAGCAACCGGTCAATGCCTTAGATTTCTTACATGTACACGCCACAAGGATCAAGATAAGGTGTTGAGAGGAACGTAAGGAAGCGCCTTTACAATTACGGAAGAGACAATGATACTGCGAACGGCTCATTTCACCGTTTAGCCGCTAACCGGACTGTGGAAGGAAACACGCGCACCTCTGAGTCGAGCTTCAGCAACTCACCTGGGAAGTTCTTCCGCATCTTTGACTGTCATGGGAAGAGCGGCGCCTTTCGTTTCGGGGAGGAAGGCGAAGGAGATCGCGCTCACTGCAATCGCTACCGCTGTACCGATAGATGGCGCAAGAGTGCTCCCGTTTTCACCTGAGCACATGACAAAATGAAAGTGCAGCGATGCCATTACAGTGGCCATTAACCGTCAAGGTACCGATGGCCATTTTTCATGCTCTAACCGCAGTAACAGTTGAGGTTAGCCGCGACTTTGATAAACTGCGCAGCCTCTTGTGAATCTTCGTGAGCCAATCTACCGGAGATTACCATGCTCCTGCTGTTAGCTTTTTGGTTAACTTACCCCACTAAAAAGTTGCCGATGTTCGAGTATGCAGTCGCGCCGAAAACAAACCTCCTCCCTTTTGCAATATTGATGGCGATGCTACTTTTAGCTGAGCGTCAAAGTCTTAGGCCATTTGTTCCAACCCTCTACTTGCACATACTGGAGGGCCCTAATTTTTCTCGCTTACGCCAAATCACCAACTTGTTACGCTTCATAAAATGCAATATCTTGAAAATGTGACGTGAAAGAAAATTCTGGTTTTCTGTTTGGGGATTGTTACCTTTCCAATACCAAAATGCTGTTGGTCTGCGAGTTATGATGTAGGAGGAGACTTTAACCCCCAACCGCCTGCTCCTACGTGGACCCAAGGTTGGTGGCGGCTGCCCTCGAGCAACGGTTTCAAGGATATATCAAACTCCTTTCTGTTTACGCGTTTCTGAATGGGCCACCGCGGATTCCAGTTTCGATTCCAGGTGAAACAGAAGCGCGGAGCACAAGTCTGACGTTGGGCTTTTGTTTCTTTTTTTACAAAGCTCAGCGTCAGCGGCAGTTATATAACCGAACCTGCGTAAATAATAAACGGAGCAAAGAAGCCTCCCAGCCTGGCGCCGATCATGTTCATCCCAAGCACTGAGTGCCGCGACTTCGTGGGAAAGAGTTCTCCGGTATAAACATAAACCACATTGAATGCGACGGATATTGAGAGCTGGCAAATCATGGACAGTCCGGTGGCCAATTCGCCGCTGTCTGCAAACACAAACAAGATGGCAATTGTCTAGCAAAGAAAGCTGCGAATAAGCGAGTCGTATGAACTGCAAGTGCTTCCAAACGATAAAATTGGCGAAATTGGGTATTAGTTACGGCTCTTTATGCTCCGCAGGCCTTAGACCCGGGAAAAATCAACTGTGTGTTCCTCTGAATTACCTCAGCAACCATAAAACTCTCAACGTGAAGCGACGTGCTGTAGGTAAACGATGTCAATTACAGAACACTCACATGTAGTGGCAAACGATGCAATCGTCATGAAAACTGCTGTCAGTGCCATGAAACCTATGTAGCTCTGTCGACGACCTCTCGTCTCCACGGCCAAGTAAAAGATCAAAGTCGCCCCGAACTCAGTTAAGCCACCGTAGAACATGTTGAGAAACCGGTCGCCAGACAAGTTGTTCATGTTCAGCTTCATAGCATAATAGGACATTGCTACCATCAGCCTGCGACAACCACAGAGACAACTTAGAATATTACTGAGCAGTTTTTAGTTGGATTTGTTCGACTTCCATGTGTAAAAATGACTGTTCAAAAACAAAAACACGTGCTAAATTTGTTCTAGCGAAAACAAAAACTATCTGCAAACAGGCGTTCTACAGCGTGCTGCGTTGTAAGTACGATGCATTTGATATTCATGGATATTGCCATTCGGCGGGAAGTTAGGGGTATTTTCACCCTTGATCTGAAGAAACTGTGAAAAAATCAAGGAAACCTTGGTAAAATACGAGCAACACAGCATAAACGTGCTTGGATACAGATTTCTGGAAAGAACAATGAAAAAATATTCTGTCCTCTCAGAAATTTTCTTGTGAAGAATGTCTCGAAAAAATTGAGCAGTGAAAATAATCATTATTAGTCGTTTGCATAGTATTGCGTCAAAATCCGCAAGTATGGGCAAAAGAGAAAAAACGTGAGCAGAAATATGACAAGTTGGGTGAAGTGTCTTAGGATTCCCAAACAAATTGGTTCCTGTATGGCCATGCTCACGGAAGTGAATATTTCCTTACGAAGCGCAATCAGCTTTGAATCAAACTTTAAATATGAGATGCTGATCCAAGCCAGCTGCACTTAACGCCCCACGATCTACGTGCAGCACATGCTTTTCGCAGATATCCGCATTAATCTGTTAGTGCGAACAGTCACTTGAATATTAATTCGGACAAGAATGGGCCCGGATACGAAGATAATGCCCAGGCTTGTCCATGGGCACAGTTTTCGGTCCCATCCCATGGCAAATTGTGAATATGACATCCAACGGAATTCCCACGAAACTAGAAGTACAAAACACATTATATCATGTACATGTCTAATGTCTAGCATCCACAGAACTATGGCAAAAGTTACCCAAACAGCTTAATTAAGGGGTCAATCACCAGTGTGCGATTACTTGTTTAGATGTCACCTAAAAAAAGGGCCCAATAACCATATTTTCTGGGACTTGCATCACTACGCCATGGCACTAAGCCTCTTTGTCCAATATTTAGCGTGTTGTTAGCATAATGGCGTTCGACTTCAGAAATGTCCTGCTGTATGATGTTAAAATTAATGACAACGGGACATGTGACGAATTTCAAGTCCACTGTCCCATCCCATTTGACAAATTCCCTTCCCATGGACAATTCCCATTTCCATGAGAAAGCCTGAAGAAACAACACGCACTGTTCTCGTTTCCAACTGTTTACATGTTTTCTCTCGCGCAAGCAGGACTCAATAGTAGGAGCGCAACTAAGGGGGCAACCGGGCAATTGTGCCCCCCGAAATGTTCAAAAACAAGTTCAGTTGTTAGGTGCAGCAAGTTACAACCATTTTGTCCCACCCTCCGAAAATATCAGTTGGTTGCGGCCCTCCACATAAGCAAGACATGAAAAACGATCTAGGTACGTAACAAGGAAATGAATCTTAACGAATGCGAGAAGGAAATGAATGCAACCCACCAGGATACTGCGGTAATGAAGCAACGGGACACCATCGTGCAACTGGTCGCCAGCTCCTTGACTGTTGAGAAAAGGCCGCGCGAGGAAGCATCGCTTTCTTTGCGCAAAGCCTTCTGCAACTCCTCGGTCTCTGTTCGCGGCTTACCGTTAAATCTGGCCACTTTCTGCATCACCGCCTCAGCGTCTTTCTCCTGGCCGGATGCCAGAAGCCAAAGAGGTGATTCGTCGATGAGCCTGCGTACGTCACGGCACCGGTGAGGTCATGCACCGCGTGGATGTCACCGTAAGAGCGCGTGCTGAAGGTCAGGCGGGGTCAACGATGTTTTATACTTTGGCCAAAGCCCGGATCTGAGCATGTAGCTTCAGAGGCAAAAAGAGAAGATAAACCAAACTTTCTTGGCAGGTTTGAACACCGTCGCTTTGCCAGAGCACAGAAACCATCCAAACGAATAAACGGAATACAGCTTATATGCCAGGGTGGGCAGTTAAGTTCTATTCGGCTTATCGAACGTCGATTAAATACTTTTTGTTGCCACAGATGCCGCGACTCGAGCTGCTTCGCAGAAAATTGTCGTTTCGTCTTAAACTTACGAGTAGAAGATTCTGTAAATCCGCAATCGGTCACCTGTGCTGCTTTGTTGCAAGTATGTGCCGCAGGTGGAATTCAAAATGTGACAGGGAGTTCTGCGTGTAACTTCCAAACGGAATTTCTCTGTTTGCTTTTTATCTTGAAGACGGAAAAACGAATGTCGCATTCTCCCCAGAGATTAAGCAAACCCGCATGCAGGAATAAACTCGACTTTTGAAGTGTCACGCGCCAATTTAACTGCTTTTTCTATTATTACAAAACAGCAGCAAGCTAAGAAGGTTGCATTAGGAGAAAGACTATGCCGGGAATCCGCGATTCCGAAAAAAAAATTCACGATAAAGGTGAGAAAAAATGATTATTGTTTGGTTTAAGTTTAGTTTCTGCCAACCAGAAGTGTACATATATTGCGGAAATATTTAACTTTCCTTAAAACGTTAAATGGTGAACTCCTTTTAAAATTTCTTTCCTTCCACACGAGCACCAATCGGAAACAAACATGTTACATTTCGAAGTTTCACAAAATTCGCTCCGTTTCGCGAAAAGATCGCCTCCAGTTCACCAATCACGTTTACATTTCTTGAAGGACCGCGACCAGTCACAACAAGTCATATGCACAGGAACATAACTTGCATCAAAAGATTGGTAACAAAACTCTGCAACAAGCTTATATTAAGCTTGTCTTATTATCTGGGCAGACGGCATGCCGAAGCCAGAAATTTTGCTCTTTGCTGAGGCAGATGATGTGGTCGCTCTTGCCAAAGGAGCGCTTCGTCGATTCACTCAGTGACGGTGGATCGAACACCTAACCCTCCTATNCAGAGGCGGACACCCTACCGCTGTGCTATCTCCAATACGTTTGCTTACCAGCAATACGGAATGTACGCAATTCCAATGCTGCCAGTAACACCCAAGTACCATCTCCAGTTTCTGAAGTAGTAAGCAAACAGAGGAAAAATCATGCTTCCAATAGAGTAACCGAGTTCCACGGAGAGGTAAGCGAAGGAACGAAGGCGTGTCGGCATGAACTCCGTTCCTAAACACATGTGCACGTGACGACGTTATGGACGCACACAACGTAGTAAAAATTTCAGATGAAGATGAGGCAGAACGTGATCATATTGACGATAAGGTAAAATTTATAAAATCATATTTGCGGGCAGTGTTCCCTCTGAGAAAATTATACACTGAGGAAATGTTTGTTTTGACGCATGAAAATTCCACAAGCATGTAGACACAAAACCAGTGAAGCGTTTCAAGAAGTAGAAGGCCTGTGAAATATATATACAATACGAAATGTGGAATCTCGCAAGTGCGCGAGAATGAGTTTTCACTGAGCAAATGGTCTGGTGGTACTACGCAGTTGCACATCTTGGAGCAGGGTTTCTTTACCTGGGGTGCTAGCACCCCCAGGGGGTGTTGAAATCAATTTCAGGGGGTGCTGGGGAAGGTCACATATGTGGCGGTAAAAGGAATACGTTTCTCTTTACTTTATCCTTATAGTAACCAGGTGTTAGCCAATGGAAGGGGTGCTGGACTGCTCAGGTGTGACCAAACGGGTTGCTGAAGTGGAAAAAGGTTAAGAAACGCGGTCCTGGAGGAACATTGCTTGCGGGGATTTTGTGCCGCCGTTACGCTATCAGCAAACATTAAACACATGCACACATGCAATAACAGTGCAGCCTCAACACCGATGGTTTTCAAACAGTTTTTATTTTGTGCGCTAATAAAACGTATATTTGGGTTTTGAAAAAAACTGGTACTTTACTTTTCAAGTTACGCAAGGTTTGGTGAATGCATTGGAAAGCTTATCGCGTTCATTACTCCCAGTAAGTTTAAGAACCACGGCTTCTAAACATTGAAGAGAGATCTTTTACTCTCACCCAACAGAATTGCGCACACAAAGTTGCCGAGTGTCGCCAAACCCGTGAGAAACGTCAACACAGCCAGAAACGTGGGGGTGGTAGAGAAAGCAGAAGCGAAAACCACTGCGAACTGAACGAAAGTGAAGATCAGAAATCCAGCTCTTCTGCCAATCCTGGATGTAAAAAATATTCACTTTGACGATAAAAAAGTCACACAGAGGCACGATGAAACCTTGTGTGAACAACCGAGGAGAGTGGAAACACTTACGAGTCGGAAACGACGCCACAGACAATCCCGCCTATGAGGAGACCCAACATATACATTGACGTGATGAGTGGTTTCTCCCAGGCCTTTCTGCAGACCGTGCCGAACTGCGTTAAAGCAGGAAAGTAATTGCGGTTGCATATGCAATGGCAAGAATCAATTTTGGGTGGATAGTTTCAAACGAGTCTGACACTTTACCTGCTGAAGCTAGAACCAAAGTTTCCCTTGTTGATTTGATGAACATGTTTTTCTCTTTCGGCAAATGCCAACAATACCATGATGTCATACCTATGACGTAATGGTTGACCTGACCATCACAACGCTATGCTCATTTTTGTGTTATTTGCCACTATTTATCTGATAAATAAACTACAAAATGCGTACTTAATCACAACTCAAGCAACCATGCTAGATTCTGAAAACATTGATTTTCGATTTCTTTCTTTCCGGCAGGGAACAAACGCGCTGAACTACAGCTGACAAATAAAAAATGAAGCTAAATTTTCAGAGGAGCAGAGGCGGCAGCAAACCTCGAATTACTTCGATGATTAAAACCACAACAAGACAAATTCCAAGACAAGACCTACAAATTAAAACCTAAGCAACAGACATGATGAGGGGACGACCCGCCATATGCATCACAGCAAGAAACCATATCTGTGAAACGCGATGCGGCGAGACCGTGTCACGGTGAGTTGCCCGGCCACACGCACTAAACTGCACAGAACTGGAGTAAATGATGCAACGTGTATACGTTTTTTCAGTGATCTGAAGATAAAGTGAATCATACGCCCTCATGGCTGAACTCTTCCCTTGCTAGATGGATTATTTAATTAACATTGACAGCAGAAAAAATAACAAAAACAAAGCAGAAAAGTAATCCAGCTTTCAATAACTGTGCTTTTCTGATATCAGACTTGGGCCAGTCTTCTCCATTGTAGAAGATGAACGAAGCGGTTGCAGATATACTTTGGGGCAGAACTGTCGCCAGGAAGTCTTCAATAGGGGGGCTTTGCGTTCGTGTAAGGGGGGCTTGACATTCGGAAAATAATCAAACTACACTGATTTATACTGTTTCATATTTTTTTCAATTTGGGAGGAGGGAGGGGAGGGGCTTGGCGCTTTTTTTGGGTGGATAAGCTCATCAAAGCCTCCCTCCCTTGACGACGGCACTGCTTTGGGGGCCGAGAAAACTGAACGCCCGGATGTAACACCTGCAATATTATTGGCAAAGAAATTCATTTTGAAGTTTCTTGAGACTTTTCAGAACGTGGGGCACCAAACCGATCGTTTCTCCGCGATCAACGTACGTGCCGCAAAAGCAGTTACAGAAATAAGGAAAGCATTCAAACCTCTGTAACCGATGAGACTTCTTCGCTGGTGAAATGCACAACTCCACAAACGATTGTTTCATACGTCTTGTTTGCGCTCACGTCTGGTGAAACAAACCTTAGAAGTAGTGACAGTTTCGGACATGACAATTTTTGAAGACGTTTTTAAAGCAGAACGTATTTTTATGTGTTAGAAGTCCTGCTGAAGACGATTTCGCGGAGCTATGTGCTTAATTGGATCAACTGTCTTCTGTATAAGATCAACACGTTTGCAGCAATGATCGATCTGTATTCTGTCAAGGCCGGCAAGGAATGTATACGATACAACTGCAGAAAAGTTCCTCATGGTTGAATTGGATAAATAGGTGAAATGACCCACAGTACTGCATTGGTTAACTAGCTTCTAACATCGTTTGGTTGCCTGAGCTGCAGTTTCATGAATTCCAGATAACCAAAAAGATCAACGTTTTGTGAAATGTTTACATCGTTGGCTTAATTCAGCCATTGCTGTCGCCCAGTTTTTTTTACAATCAATAAATGAACAGAAGTAAAGTGCCAAACTTGACAACAACAATCATATGATACCGACTGTAAAATTTTATTGTTTTCTCTTTTGTTTGTCTACATTTCCCATCATTGGAATTTTTCTCTGAGGAAGTCCGTGAGTTGAAAACGCTTACCTCTGTTCTTGATTTCGGGCCGCGTCATGTTGTACATGTGGCACTGGCTCCTCGTACCTGCTTTTTCGGAAGACGTTGACCAAGGTATTGTCAAGTTTAGCAACTCCTCCCTCCAATCGCCAGAAATGTTTAAATTCACGCTGGCTGCCTGAAACAAGAAGAATGAGTTGAGAGACGAATTCTTTACTTGTGTAAGACCACGTTTTCTTTTACTAATGGGCAGTATTAAACGATTCTCAAAACTGTAATCTTATCCTGCAACGGGTTGTTAAATACAGTACGGTCCTCCAAATACGTTTTCATGTGAAAGTTACATTAATTAATGNGATGAGCAGAACTTAAATGTTAAAAACCATAGATGAATACATCGCTGCATCAAAATCTCCTTAATGTTGCATTTTCTTCGATCGTGTTGTTACCCGATGGGCAGATTCATCCAGCCCGTCGCCACAGGGTGCTTTTTGGGGCTTAGCCCCCCCAAACAAAGCCCCAAGCCCCCCCAAATTGAAACAATGAAACACTATAAATCAGTTGAGATTTCGTCATGTTTAGAGTGTCAAGCCCCCCGCAGAAACGCAAAGCCCCCTATTGAAAACTTTCTGGCGACGGTTTTGGATTCATCAACACTAACGGGGTTTTGCAATGCCAGTTCTGCAAGCATTTTATTGGATTTTTATGCGTTTGTCGCAAAGTTAATTCACTGCAAACCCCAGCCCTTTCGATTTGGAAACACCCGTAAGGATGCAGTTGCTGTGACACCTTATCTGTCAAAATATCTATTTTGAAAAGGGGTTCTGCTTGGGACGTTAGTTCAACAGCCTTAAACATATGCTGTGCAGTGGAGGTGTAAGTTCAAACCTCTGCTAATGAAAGCATAAAATCATAAGAAACAATCTAAAACTTTTCAAGTTAACCCTAAGAAAAATTAACTCACAAGAAGTTGAAAAACCTTAATTTTTGAACAGAANGTGACCCCTTATAGCCTTTTGTGTCTCATTTTAATTGAATATTTTCCGTTTCGCACTATTCACGAATTTTATTCGCAACACTGCATCATAGCGTTGTCCATTTGATAGTGGTTATTTTACAGTTATGTGGGAAATCGCTCATGCGTATTTCGTAATGCCTCGTTGATATAGTCACTCAGGCATGAACAGCGCGACGAATATTGGCAGGTGCGTTGCTCGTTGGAGGAACACTTTACGGCCGCTAGTGGTTCAATCGAATGGGCAAAGTTTAACTACAGTCAAGTTGAAAACTGCAAAAGAAAACAAAATGGATTGTTAGCCAATTGTATTGGTCAACTTTAATGAACCTTGAGATCTAACAGCTGGTGAAAACGGCGTGCAACCGGCCTTAGAAAAATCAGAAGACAATGTTAAGCACATGAAGTTGCAGGGGTTCTCAAAATGGAAAACACCTACATAATACACTTATTTTTAGCTTAAGAGATTACCAAAGTTACCTGGTCGTCTGTGGTCACGTTGAATATGGCTTCGACGTCACAATGGTGGTCAGGTGTGTATTGCGTCACAAGTGGTTGCAAAACAGGAAAAGGATTTAGAATAGAGGCAAGCAGAATCAAAACACATAGTCGTTTTTCATATCGTCCAAACTCTTCGTCTCTCCAAGACAACTTCATTGCGGCTGGATTAGCAGGTTAAAGTAGTTTCTAACACATTGGAAACTACATATAGCTGCGGAAAAGGCCAAGTTTTTAGATTTTGGTGATGTAGTGGATTGCTCAATTCAATTTCCAAGGAGAACAAGCACATGGTACTGTAGTCTCTCTGTAATAGCACTAATACGGCGAAACTACGATCTTGTCAGCAGGGTTGCGGAGTCTGAGGTAAAATGTCCCACTCCAACTCCGACCTTTCCAAAATTTCCGACTCCGACTCCCAACTCCTTAGCGAAACATGAATGAAGTTTGGCTGTCAACAATTTTGCAGCAATTAGCAATCAATGGAAATCGTGGTGCACAGCAAGGATTCTCTGCTGCAATAAAAGTTTCCAAAGAAATTGCACCATTTCAACAGGAATTCCTGACTTAAAAGTGCGATGTAAAAAATGATTCAATTGGACTACCGGAGGAGGAGTCGGACAAAAAAATCCGACTCCGACTTCTAGTGTTCTTGTAACCAACTCCGACTCCACCCAAACACCTCCGACTCCTTCGCGACCCCGAATCAAGCACAGACTCGGCAACCCTGCTTATCAGACTTTTTGTCTTCTTGGTTAGAGTTATACAAGACAGCATGAAAACGTCTCTTGGTTCCCAGGATCGCAGTTACGGTAACTTGTAAATTTATAATCGTTTACACAGCACCGTCTGTTGTGGTGCGGTCTGGTGTTTAAAAACATTGCCAAGCAGAGCAAGATAAAGGTGCTCACAACAGCTGAACATGCGAAGCAATACGTTCACCAAGAAAACACACCAAACTTCAAGATTTAACTTTATTTTAGACGTAGATAGTTATGGCGATTTCACAAGTTCAATACTAAACTGATGTAATGCATCAAACACCTTAGAAAATACTTGAAGTAAAGCGATCATTCACATCGTAGATGAATGATTGAAAGATTGTGGCCCGAAAAGGCAAAGGAGGTGGCTTTTGAAACCTCGTCTGAAAATGGTCCTTGTACGCCAAAAATGGCCAATGAAGTGAAAAACAATGATCAATATAGGCTTCCTGCTCTCCAAAAAACGGTAGTATACGCATCATGAGCAATACTGAAAAATGGAGTAAAGCTTAGTAACAAGGATGACCTCAATGTGAACTTCATAAGCAAAGTCCCAAGCCGTTCGTTCCGAAACATGAGATTGGACACTTGCAGCGCGAAAGGTTTATGGCCTGCCAAAGCGGCCAAGAGCCATAAAATCGGCCCGGAAATGCAGCAAGCTCACCCATCACTGCGGGAAATACCTGAAGCAAAGGAAAATAGATTCTTATTTCTTATGTTCGCACTCGGCTTATTGCAAACTATGGCAAAACCAAGTAGAAGAAAAAACTTGCACTAAAGTTGCAGTGCATAAGAAATAGGGAGAAACTTTCCTAAGCCAACGCACAGCTTGACGTGCTCCTATTGTTTGTTTTGAAAAGCGAGGAAAACCACCGTTCACTTCAGGTCAAAGATATCCTTATTTGGCGTCACAGTCTGGTTTGAACCTTCTCAATTTCCAACGCCTTTGTCAGTGCAGAATAGCATTTCTTAAACATTTGTGGATCACGTACGCCTAGTACACCCTNTTAAAAGTTATGGACCTCTCAAGAAGAAACGTTGCAACAAGTNTTCGAAATTAGGTTTCAAACATTGTATTAATAATCTAAATGTCTGCNAAGCCTATTGACCCTTCTGAAACGTCCGACCCCGAATAACCCTTCGAATCACATTCATGGACCCTGTACCCCTTCGGGGNTCAAGGACCCAGGTTAAGAACTCCTAGTGTGCAAGGAAGGATCGTTCGCTGATAACAATTCGCATTTTTACGCAACTCGAAGTTCCTTATATTGTTTGTTGAAAAAAGCGTTTTATTAGTGTGGAAAAATTCGCCGATATGCAAACATTCGCGCATTTGCCAAGCATGGGCAGTTGTGGTATTGCTTGGGACAGAAATCGAAAACCAGCGTGCTTTTCACTGGAACTAAAATTACCTACACTGTAAATATCTTAACATTTCTAGTCTGACGGCTGGGGAAGTTCATGCGGTTGTAGCAATGAAGAACAGCACCTCTTGCGTGTCCAGGTAAGACCAACTTCATAATCAAAACTAATCAAAATCAAAGCTCAGCTCCGGTAAAAACGAATGCGATTCCGTGAAATCGCGTGTAAAGAAACAGCTTCTTTGCTTCTACGCCAACAAGTTAAAAGCAATGTAGAGAATGTCAAGTTAGGATTTACTGCATGCCCAACGGGCAAGTGCTGGCTTCTTGAATCTTATCTGTAGTG